>Ga0209634_1000789_pt1 | contig 23984 bp, 10 predicted proteins | sample LinPmetageLP40_FD_184043 | JGI IMG/M metagenome (GOLD analysis project Ga0209634, IMG submission 184043) | Marine viral communities from the Pacific Ocean - LP-40 (SPAdes) (version 2) | ecosystem: Environmental > Aquatic > Marine > Oceanic | place: Pacific Ocean | collected 2010-08-26 | reverse complement strand
TGTTATTTATGTACTCTTTTAGCAAATTTCTTTGATTTGCACTAAGATTACTGTATTTTTTGTTAAATTTCTCAATTAAAATACCATATGCGAGCAATCTCAAGTCTTTTTCTTGCTTTTTGTATCCTTCAACCATAACATTCTCTTTCTTTTTGGTTGAAAGGTTCTTTCGTGTTATGTTTTCTACGATCGTAAAGCGACTTTCTGTTTCTGTCTGTGGATTCATAGCTTCTTTTGTTGAAAATAACTTAAAGATAGAAGCATTCACCTTATAGTTTGGTATTCTAGCCATAAAAAAATCATTTATATCATAATTAGAGCGAACCTCTTTAATTAGATTATATTTTTCTCTTTTTAAAGAAGCATCGTTTAGTTTAACCCGAGCATTTAAGACTGCATCTACTAAATGATTAGCTTTTGTTTCTGATTTGTAATTCTCAACAGTTAATACTCTATACAATTCGTACTCTTTACCTAACTGGGTGTTCTTATTAAAAAACTCTTTTAATATATTAGCCGCCGAACCCTTCTTATCGTTATTCAACACATCGACTGTAATTTGTCTAGTTAATAACTCAAATAATATTCCGGTGTTACGGATCTTTGAGTGTTTTGTTTTTGAACTCATATTATACTCCAATCGTTTATATAATTCTTCATATATAAATATATGATTACTTAGTTTTTCTTAGTATTAAGGGAAGATACTTCTGATTTATATTCATCTTCTAGCTCATTAGCCTCTGAAAGCAGTTCTTTTCCATCATTACCTAAATGTTTGAACAGATTTTCATAATGTTTTGTAGCTACTCCACCATAAGCCATCTTTTTATCATGCGCTCCTAACGGATCTCTACCTCTCACACCACTATCTTTACTATACTTGTTAGCTTCTTTAGGTCTTCCAGCGCCTGGTTGTCCACCTTCTTCTGAACCACCCTCATCATCCAACTCATGACCAGTTCTACCCATAGCCATATCCGATGGTGTTCCTTGTGACTCACCACTTTTAGCAGGATCGTTACCTTCAGCTTCAATCTGTTGTCTTCTAAACTTATTCTTATAGTCAAAGATTATCTGCTCATCATTTTCTTTGATTTGGTCGTCTGTGAAGTTAAATATGTTTTTGTAAATCCATTCAGAAGATACTAAACCATCCCTAACCATAGATTCAGCTAATGATGTTTTGTTATTCCACAACTCAATCTTTTCCTGTTCGTAGATTGTAGATGGATTTGTTAAACCTAAATCAAAGTTTACAAGCTCTTGGTCTCTAAACCCTTGTGAGTATAGATGAACAACAGCAATCTTTGTTAATTCACTAACTACAATTCTTTGTATTCTTTCAATCGTTCTAGCAAACCTAACATCCTCAGCAGCCAACGTAGCCTTAGAACCTAATCCCTCTTCATATCCTAAGAAAGCCTTTGGAACTCTTAAAGATGCAAGTAATCTATTCTTTAGGTATTCAATATCGTCAACAGCATCATAACTTAAACCACTAAGACTATCAATAGATGTTCCACTATCTCCACCACGAACTGGTAAGAAGAAATCCTCTGTTAAGTTCTGTATGTTATATCTAAGGTTATAATCGCCTGTCTTTTCATCAATAACAGGAGCCTTCTTCATCTTATTGATTACCTGTTGCATATAATTGTCAACTTCTGCTGGTGGAATGTTTCCAATGTCCAACTTAAATACTCTTTTTTCAGGAGCTCTCATAATCCTATGTATCAACATAGCATCTTCCATAAGAGTAACCTGTTTCCAAACTTTTCTTCCGCCCTCTAACATAGACTTACCATAAGGAACATAGTTAGAATCCGATAGAAGTCTGAAGTGAGCTACCTCATAGTTCTCAAATGTCTGTGTTTCACGTTTACTAGAACCATGCCTGTTACTATCTCCTTGAGGAGTCAACATAAACTGAACATTCTGTGGATTTTCAAGATCGTGTCCTTCTAATCTAGCCACATCGTAAGCAGACATAGGAGTTACATTTGTAATACCATACTTATCAGCTACTTCTAATTGTAAAAAGAAATCACCATACTTAGCCATATTACGAATCCAAGGCCATAGGTTAAATTCTATATTTATAATATCGTAAAATAAATTATGTAGTATATCATGTATTTGGTCGTTATCAGTTTTGATATCTAATACTTTTCCATACTCATTTTTCATAGTAGATTCATCTGAGTAGATATCTAGAGCAGAAGATATAATAGAATCAGAATCCATAGATTCATAATCTCTAAATAATCCCAATCTTAACTGTTGTTGATAGAGTTGGTCATTATATCCCATATTTTGTGAAGTAGAATACAATTTAGTATATCTATCTACTAAATTAGTTTGTACATTTGATTGTAGTTGTCCTGTATCTACAACTTTTAATTTCCTACCGCCTATATTTCTAACAATAGTGTTTGTTGAAAACAATCGTTTTAGTCTTGAAAATAAGTCTTGTTCTGCCATTTTTGTGCCTCTTAGTTAAGTAACCAATCTAATGATTCTTTTTCTCCATTGGGTCCTGTTTCCATTTCCCAAGAATTATTTTGATTGGTTGGTTTTTGTGGTAACATCTGTGATGCTACACCACTCAAAGTTCTTTTAGTTAATTCTATTCCTTCATTTTTAAGTCTTAATGCAGTATCCCTTACCCAAAGAGTAAGAGCGAAACTCATCACTAAGTCATCGTTGTATCCTGTCATCGCTTCAGCTTTATTGTTGTTATATATAAATACAAACAACTCATCAATTAATCGATTTGAACGTACAATTACCGACTTTTCTCTGAAATACTCCTCTAATTTAGCTATAACCAATGGTCTAGTCTTCATTGTCATACTAAATCCAGCCACCATATTACGATCTTGATTTCTATATCGGTTGTTTATCTGGTGTTCTGTATCCACATACTTTAAATCTTTGCTTGTGTAAAATAAGTTTTGATAACCTCTATCAATACATTGTTGTAGTGTAGCCCAACCTATGTTGTTGTTCTCTACTACCAACAAAGCATTATTATATTCTGTTGCTGTGTTTACACATAAGTTTCCAAAATCTTTTGTTGACATCTTACCTTTGTATTCTGCTACCTGCTCCATCGTTTCGATATCCATAACGTGAAATGCAGAGTAATCTGAACCATCTCCCCTACTAACATCAGCACTTAGTACATAATCTCTAGTATAGTTTGCTGGTTGCCATATCCAAAGACAACTATCAACACCTCTCTTCTCTAATGGGTCTTGTGTATGTATTTGTTTGTACTCTTCTAAGATTACACCATCAATAACAGTTTGTCCTGAAGTTAAGAAGTCACAATCACATTCTTGAGCAGCTAGTGACGGGCCTAATAGTCTATCTTGTTCAGCTCTCCACTCATCATCCCTTTCAGGATGTAAGTTCCAATGTAATCTAATAAAGTTCCAATCATTAGTTCCATCTTCTGCACCAACCCAAGTCTTATGAAACCAATTACCTATACCATTTGGTGTAGATAGAGCAATACATTGTCCACCAGTAGATAGTGTCTGTGAAGCAGCAGCCCATATCGGTTCAATCTTATCAATAAAAGCAGCCTCATCTAATATCAAAAGAGACAAAGCCTCAGAACGACCACTATCCTCACCGCTTGAAACAGCTTTTATCTGTGAACCATTGTTATATCGTAAAGATAGTTTATTATCCTCTGTGCATTTCTGTTTTAACCAACTCGGTAAATTAGCGTGCATCACCCTAACCTTTGTAACTAAGTTTTTAGCAGTATCTTGTTTGGTAGCAATCACTAATATGTTTTTATCCTGATGAAATGTCATCATCCAAAGGGAGTATCCGGCTGATAACGTAGATAAACCTAATTGTCTAGCTTTAAGAATTACATTAAATCTATGTTGTTCAAAGGTTCTAAGTGACTCTTCTTGATAAGACCAAAGATGAAATGGAACTTTACCCTTTATTGGGTGCTGGACAACACAATACTTTTTTAAAAAGTATACGGGATCTTTAGCGCATTTCTTATATTCGCTTTTGATTACCTCTTTTAATTGTCCTGGTTTCATTATATCTTTCCTACTATAAATCCAATTACTAACCAAATGTATCTGTGTTCATACCATTTTGGTTCAACTAAGTCTACCAACTTCTCATTGGCTACATCTCTTTCCTTTAACAATCCAATCTGTTCATCTTTCTTTACAATGATTAAAGAATCTGATTTTATTTGATTATCCATCTCTTTTACCAAATCCTCATATATAGAAATCTGTACGGATTTAGAGCTATCAGAATGTTGTAATTCTTTGATATTGTTAGCAATTCCTAACATCTGTTCTTGTGAAAGAGTTACTTGTCCAAGTAAAGGAACTGATAGTAATAGTGGTAGTAAGTATTTCATATTATCCGTGTTTTTTAAGAACATAAATTACAGCACTACTTGCAGCAGTTATTTTACTTATTGAAAAATCATACACTACACCTGCAGTTAGATTTGCAGCTGGAATTTGTCCACCATCTGCTAAATGAAATACTGCGCTTCCATGTGTTTTTACTATAACAGCACTTGCGCCATAATTTGATCCTGTATAAGCAGTCATTCCGTCTGCTACTGCTGATGCAGAAATATATGTTCCTGGATATCCTTTTTTTTGAAAATCAGAATAATCTGATGGTGAGTCATGCATGTCTGACATTTTATTTCTCCCTATTTTTTAGCGAATTTCTTCAAAAAATCTACAGCTTCATCTGAGTTATCATCTGTAAAAGCTTTCTCCATCTTTTGAGTTTTCTTTTTGCTATTAGTTAATTTACGTTTGAGATTTCCTATCTCTTTTTTAGAAGATTGTTTGTTCTCCTCTAATACCTTTATTTCTTTTTCAACTTTTTTCTCTTCTTTTTTGTTTTCTTTAATCACACCTTTTAGCTTTTTTACTTCTTTACTCTTAGAAGAAACAGCAAAAAGTGCTCCAATCGTACCTAAGATACCAACTATTATTTTCCAAATCTTCATACGTTACTCTCCAATTGTTCTAAAACTTCGGTATACTTTTTTAAAGCTTCTTCAGCTTCTCTTTTAACCTTTTTCATATCAATATCCCATTTTTCTTTTTCCAACTCAGGAGTATTAACACCGACATTATTAAACCATTCCGGAGCCTTTGAATCTCTCCACTCTGAGATAGCTTGTATTTGGTCTTTAATAAATGCAATCTTATTACTTCTAATCTTTTCTTCAGCCCATTCTTCATACCCACCTTCTATACGAAGTTTGTTTTCCATCTTAATCTGACAATCAAAACAATGTCCAAATAATGACCACATTTTATCATCTAATTTTTTCTTCATAATGACATCACACTTCGGACAAAACATAGGCATTCTAGCTCCCTTCATAATATCAGTCATTCTACTGATTTGGTCACCACTATCTTGTTCCTTACCTTTGTAACCAACCATCACTCTTTTATCAGGAGTTCTACCAGCTAATAGGTCTCCTAATGCTTTATTTTGTCTTTCTGCTTCTTTACTATATCCCATTGTAACTCCTATACGAACTTTAACATTCCTAATATTTGATTTGCTGGTGCAAAAGCACCTGTGTACTTATAAAGTTTTCCTTTGTAAACAAAAGTAATACCCTCTGATGGAACTACAGACTTCAAACCACCGATAGCATTCAATCTATCCAACTGAGTTTTTAATGTATTCAATACCTTTGGGTCTTTAGATGTTCTTACCTTTCCAATAGCAGACTTCAAATCCTTACGAATTGTTCGAGCTGATTTTGATGGATTGGCTGCTATAAAATCACTAAGGTTAGAAAGTATCTCAGCTCCTAACTCAAAGAAAAGGACTTCCCAATCCCTAATATGTTTCTTCTGTAAACCCTTTAAATCTGTCTTATCTGTTTTTAATATCCAATCTAAAAACTTTTCATTTTTTATGTCTTTTCTAATCTGTGGTATCTTATAAGACTTATCTAAGAATGCCCATCTACGTGTTAGTTTTACCAATATGTTATTTGGTACATTGTACTTAAATTGTTTTCCTGCATTAAAAATATACTCCATCCAATAAGCCTGATGATACTCAGATAATGTGTTATTACCTTTTAGGTTAAATTGATTCTGTAATTTATTTAACTTACCCAAAAAGTAACTTTGCCTTTTGCTAAAATCTTTTACTTTTGGTAAGTTAGTTATAAATGGTTTTTCGATTTTAAAAGCCTTTTGTACATCCTGATTTATCTGTTTTATCATACCAGCCAAAACTCTTGCACTTCCCCTATCTTCTCCGATTGGAGAACCAGCTGTATCATATTCTATTGTTCCGTGAAATTGTAGGAGTGATTTGTCGTATGGTATTACATTTGCTGTCTTTGGATATATAACTTCCAACGACATAAATTTCTTTCCTTCATCAAATATCTTTGTTTTTTGTCCATCACTAAGTTTACCTACGGCTCTTTCTAAATCTCTCATAGCATATACAAATGCTTTTTCAATATCACCTCTACCACTAAACATACTCTTAATACCATTGATATCTAAAGCACCAGCTCCGTGATTCTTAATGTGTCCTTTGTTACGAGCAGCTAAAAGTTTTCCACCTTTCCAACTAACCATTATGTTTTGACCATCCGTTTTTTCTGTAACTGCTCCTTCACTATCAAGATTACCTTGAAGTGTATTAATAATTAGTGTCTTAAAGTCTGAAAACGTTAAATTTTTATCATCAAACGGATGATTTAAATGACCATAAGCACCACCTTCTAATAATAAACTAACCTCTTTGTCTAAATTTATCTTTTCAAAAAGTGATTCAATATCGTATGAATCCCCATCAGCACCAGCTGCGAATAAAGAACCTATTATATTATTTATAGCGGATTCAGTACCCATCCAGTTAACCACTTTCCAACCCAAGGGTTTTATAACTTCACTCATCCATTTTTTATACTTAGTTACGGCTGATGTTGAACCATTAGCTTGCCCGTGGTCTAAAAAGGTAAGTGGAACTGAATGATAATTTTTTTCTATAGTATTTTTAGCATTATCATCCAAAATATAATTAACGACTTTCCACCCTGCATCTGAATAGATAGAATCTAACCACTCCTTAGAAGTCTTTTTGTATGTAGGATAATCTGTATAAAATGTAGAAGGACCATCGTCTAAGTTTCCTGCAGAAGTATCGCTTGATTCCATCAAAAACTCTTCAATCAGTTCGTCTGATAAATCGTAAGACTCAAATAACTTTTTAAAACTATTAGTCATCATAGTATACACACTTTTATCATAATATCCAAATACTTTTTTAAATGCTTTTACCCTATCACTATCATCAAGTTTCGGGTCACCTAAAAGTTTTCTCATCTGCGTTCCACTAACCGAACCGAATTTTGGAGCACTCATAATGTATCCATTTTCTTCGTATCCTTTAATACTACCTTTACTTTTTTTGTAATCTTGAAAGTATTTACCACCCTTCAATCTACCAGCATCTTTTTTGCCAACGGCATATACTACAGCAGTCGTATCTTTATTAAATTTCTTTAATAGATTCTTTGCTATATAAGGAGACTTTTCCATAATGATACGATTTTTAGGAATACCCATCTTAATCATATGAGAAACTTTTTCTTTAAAGTTCATAGGATGTCTTGGTGGTTGTTTAATGTTTGTTGTGGTTATATAAACCTCATCTACTTGTGTCTTTAACCAATTGTATGTTGCTAGATGTCCTGAATGAAATGGTTGAAATCTTCCACCGAATACACCGATGGTTTTTTTGATTTCTTTTTGTTCATTCATACCTAATTTTTTTCTTAAAACTTTTATCTTCTTTAGTATTTCTTTATGTTTAGCACTACCAGAAAATGCTTTCATACCCATACTATACAATTTGTATAACTCAGCTTTATCATTTTCATTTACTTTCTTATAACCACTACCATAAGGAACTGAAGTGTTACCTTTTCTCTTCATCTTCTTTACCATCTTACGACTTGGTGATGGTAATGTACCAGCAGGTGCACCAAACTCTTCGTTTTTAGCTTTGGTTTTTTTCTTCATCTTATTGATGTAAGCTCTATAGACAGCTGCTTCCGAACTCTTACCCATCTCTTTAGCTCTCTGTTCCATAGCTACAGCAGCTTGTATCTTATGTGCGTGCTTTTTACCACTTCCACTTATCTTACTAACCGATGCTTTTGCATCCTTAACCGTAGCAAACTTTAATCCTTTTATTGTTCCTTTTGGATTTTCATCCGTATATAAATCTGAATGAGACTTAGAACCACGATGTTGTCCTTTCTTACGAGGAACTCTAGCGGCTTCATCTTTTTTCATTATTCTAAATTTTAAAGCAGTCCTACCATTGATAAGTAAGTCTCCTTTCTCGTTATAATCTATAGACTTAACAACTACCCTTTTATTCTTAAATCTACCCATAAGAACTGTATCGCCTATTTCGACAGGAACTTCTATGGATTCAAAGAAACGAGATTGGCCTGGATTCTTAAATATCTTTTGATGTTTCTTTTCTCTTCGTAACCAAGCTTTACCAACCTTACTCTTAATTGGTTTCTTTAAAAAGGTATCTATACCCTTACTAACCAACATCTTAAAATGTTTAGTTATTTGAGAATCCGATAACATCTTATTATTCTGAACAATCATAAAGTTAGAACCACCGAATAAACCTTGAAAGGCACCCAAATTACCTTGAACATCTTCCCAACTTTTTTCAACGATAGCATCCGGTACAACCCTATCTCTTTTTTCGTTTCTTTCCCTAGCAATCTTTAATGAGGTATTTACGAAAACCATATAGGTATCGTAACCCAAATCCGTTAATTCTTTTCTTCTTCTTTTAATCTTACCAAAGTTATGTCCTGTACCATCTATGATAACACCTAACTTACCATTGGTGTATAGTCTTAATCTTTCCTTACTTAATGATTTAGCAAACTTCCTTAATCCACTTGTGTCGTAATCTACAGGTTTACCTTTTTTATCTACACCTGTTAGGTCAGCAAATAACTCATCAGGCATATTATCAATGTCTGTTGTTCCGAAATACTTTTTTAACAGAAGTTCAAGTTCGTTATCTTGATTTACCATCTTTAAACCAGTCTTAGATACGTTTACCTTTTCAGGTATACCGAATAGCTTTTGTGCTACGAATGATTTACCGCTGCCAGGTCCTCCAGCTAAAAAGATAGCTTTGAAGATGCCAGGATCTCTAGCTCCTTCGTTTAGAAATGGTTTTGTTAAAAATTCTGTAAGTTTATCCATAATTTCCTATGTTCTTATTCATATATAAATATAAGGTTTATAAATTATCCACTCCCACTTATTTGTTGGGATAGGGTTTTTAAATATTTAACCGAAAGTTGTGCCATCAGCAGCTGCTGATGCTGACATGACTGTCCACCTATTACTGTAAGTTGGATGACTTGTAACTTGATTTACAAAATCATCTTTACTAGCAGAAATAGCACTTACACTACTATCCGCCATTAACTTTGGAATCCACTCTGTTTGCATTCTTTTGTAACAATTATTTATTTTACCTGTTATTGAACCGGAAACCCAAAAGGATAAAGGATTATCCTTATTGCTTTCATCATAAATATTGTATTCTAATATCCTCATTTCCATATCTGATATTGATTGTGATATTACTGTTGCCATTTTTATTTACTCCTATTTTAAAATTTTAAACTACTAAGTGACCACTAAAAAAAGTATCTATGAAACTTACATTATTAAATCCATGTACGTGTGTACTATTACCTCTATCGTCAGCTACAAAAACTGCAATATAAGCAGTATCATTTGCATCCATATCCGCAAGAACATTTATATTGTAAGAATAAGTAGTTAAATCTCCTGAGAAATTTGGATCAAAAGGTGATCTGTAAGTAGCATCGCTTGTGACTAAGCTTATCCGTATTTCATTAGCATCAATATCTAATAGGTCAATTCTAATTTGTGCTGAAAAGTTATATTTACCACTTACTGGTGCTGTATAAATTCCGTTGGAAACGTTATAATCAGCCCCCACATCAAATATTTCTGTGTCAAATATTATAGTACGGTCAGCATCTTCTAAAATTATTTGGTCAGAACTTTTCCACGCAAAAAACTTAGGATTAGCTGCGATTAAATTACCTTGTAAAGTTGTGGTGTTATTACCCTCATCAATCTTCAACATATTATCACCACCGACATAGAAATCCAATACATCGCTGGAACTTTGTTGAATGTAAGTATGACCACCAGCACCATCTAAATTTATTTTTCCTGTAGCAGGTACTGCAATATCATCGGTTGATGTTATTTGTTCTGCTTGAATTGTTCCAGTTGCAGTTACTGAACCAATACCCAATGAAGCCATACTTGATATAGCAGTACTACCATCACCTACAATGTTTCCGTTTGCAGTTATGTTGCCTGCAAATGTTGCTGACTGTCCACTAAATGTAAGTCCACCAGAAGTGGTCAATTTAATAAATTGTCCAGTAAGAGGATCAACTACAGAAAATTTTAGTCTTTTATCACCAGCAGAATCAATAACTTGCATAAATATACCAGCATTTCCATAGGTGTCATTATTTCCTATACTTAAAAATGGTTCACCATTATTTTCCTTTAGTCTTAATCTAAAATCTGAATCACTTCCTACATCAATCAATTTATTAGAAGAATCTAAGGTTATATTGTTTTTTGTAAGTGTTGTTGAACTCAATGTCCAACCACCGATAGTTCCTGATATAGCTTTTAAAACACCAGCTTTAGTAACACTAAATGGAGCTGAAGCAAATGTCCCATGACCTAATTGTAAACCTACATCCCCATCTACTACAAAAATATCTGTTCCACTACCAAGTGTTATTGATTTACCACTTGGACTTAATGTAAAATTTGTTGCAGTTAAATCATCACTACTTAAAGTAAATCCACCAACTGTTCCTGATTGTGCTTTTAAAACACCAGCGGGTGTTACACTAAATGGAGCATCAGCAAATGTAGCATCTCCTAGTTGTATTCCATCATCACCATCAGCTACGAATACATCATCACCGCTTCCAAGTGTAATAGATTTTCTAGTTACATCTATTGTGAAATTAGTAGCAGTTAGTGTAGTTGAACCTATAGTAAATCCACCGATAGTTCCAGCAGTAGCAGTCATCGCTCCTTCTTTACTAACTTGAAATGGAGCACTTGCTGGTGTAAGATTACCAGCAGAAATTCTAACATCACCAGTGCCAGATAGCCTTACTATATCAGCACCAGTACCAACAATTATATCACCTGCGTTCGCATCAAGTGCTATATTACCAGCGTTTGATGTTAATTTATTTGAACCTACTACCCAACCAGTAGTACCACCAAATCTTCCAGTATTAGCAGTAACATCTCCTGTGAATGTAGCAGTTCCATCAGCGGCTAATTGTATTGCAGTCGCGTCTGTTCCACTACCATTTCTATTAATTATTTTAACTATTCCACTACCTAATTCTATTCTTGATTTTTCATTAGCTACGGGTCCTATTACTGTTGCTAGTCCAAACGAAGCTACTGTAGTATTTGTTCCACTCACATCCTCTATTATGTCTACCGAATCACTATCTATCTGTACGAATGTTGAGTCATTTTCATCAACACCAATTTTTATTGTACCATCTACCAAAGATATATTATCTTTATTATTTTCTTTGATAGTAATTCCACTAGTTCCATTAATAGTTACTTTATCTGTTGAGCTTCCGATTGTAACAACACCACCAGTCACATCAAAAACCTCAGCGTTATTAGTGAACATAGATATAGAATTATTTTCTATAACGACTCTTTCGTGGCCTGTTGTTCCACCTGTACTTCGTAATGTTAATGTTCCACCTGTTATTACAGTATCTGAACCAAATGTTCCAACATCTACTCCACCTTGTGTTATAGTTAATCCACTCGAATTAACAACTGCCTTATTGTTGTTATCTTGAAAAATACTAACAGTTCCATCGGCAATTCTTATACAATCATCGGTAGATGTTGTGGTTACAGCCGCTCCCGCACTTCCAATTGCGGTTACTGCTCCAAATATTGCTCTGACTTGACTATTTTCTGTCAATGTCATACCATCACTATTAAGAAGTAACTTATCAGCATTACTATCAAATATAGTTATACCGGTACCTGGCTCAATTCTAATCACATCATCGGTTGTCGAAATTGAAACATCAGCACCGACTGCTCCACCTATAGCTATTTTTCCAGTATTGTCAATAGCAACTCTTTTGTAAGATGTACCAGATACTTTTCCGGAATACATACTAATAGCAGTAGATGTTATTTCTGTTCTAGCATCGGCAGCTAAACCTATTCTTGTTGTAGTTCCATAATCTGCTACGCTAACGCCAGCAGCTGTATTCAAAGACATACCATCATTATCAATTACAACTCGTGTTTCAATAACATCTACTGCTGCTTGAGCAGTTGCTGCGTTTGAAACTCCTGTATTAGCAGTTGTTTGAGCCGCACTAGCAGATGCAGCTGCTCCAACTGCATAAGCAGAACCTGAAGCGACTGCTCCAGCACCGTAAGCAGAACCTGAAGCGACTGCTCCAGCACCATAAGCAGATGCTGATGCTTCAGCTCCCAATGCAACACCTTTTGCATAGTCATTAGTTGCAGCATTTCCACCTGTAATTGTTATACTACCTGCTATAGTTAAGCTATCACCATCCCAAACTAAAGAATTATCACTAGCCCCTCCTTTTATTGACATCTTATATTTACTACTATTTTTTCCGATGAATATACCTTCAGCAGCATTATAAGAATGAGCACTTGCATCAGCTGCAAATCTTAATGACGGTGTTGCGCTATCAAGATAAACCGTAGTAGCGTCTAAAGTAAATGTATCTGAACGTATGTCAAGACCATTACCATCTGAAAATATTCTATTAGTTGCGCTTTCAATTAAACCAAATTCTCCACTACCAGCTAAGTATATACCTCTAGTTGTACTATCGGCTGAGTTTGGTCCTAAACTAGCACCCATTCTAATCTCACCACTATTATTAGTTGGATTTAATTGAAAGGTAGTTCCACCTTGTAAATTATTACTGCTTATAGCAAAGTTACCAATCTGTCCTGAACTGGCATTTACCATTCCGGACATTGAAACCGCAGAAGCAGTTATCTGCCCGTTAGAACCATTTAATATAAGAGATGGTGTGGCGGTTGTAACCGATATAGAGTTACCCATACCACTATGTGAGGTACAAAAGTAGTAAAGCGATGTCGGTGTACTAGCCGTTACAACAATTGTAAGTGCAGAGCTAGTTATTGTAATACCATCTGTAATCACACTACCATTTGCTGATGTTCCTATTCTAAATGGGTGACCACCATTAGAGCCATCTGAAAAGTCAAATACATATGTGTTGCCAACTATAAGAGTAAGTGCTGGTTGAGCAACTCCATCTATAAGGTAATTACTAGAACCATTTGCAGTTACAGTATAATTTACAGTATCACCACCTGTAGCACTTTCAATTTTGTTTGTACCAATGGTAAATCCACCGATTGTACCACCACTAGCTTTTATAGAACCACTCATATCTAAACCAGCAGCTGATGCTGATAAGAAAGTTGTTGTTCCTCTCTTTACCGATATTTGTTGGGAATCTATGGATACGTGACTTCCACCTGTCGGACCGATTGTTGTGGTTGCTCCAAATGAAGCAGAGGTTTGTCCACCTAAGACAACATCAAAACTATCAGCATCCATCTGAGAGTAGTTGTTGGAGTCAAATAAAACTTTTACATCGGATGAGCCAATAGATACCTTTTCAACAGAACCTTCGTATAAACTAAAAGTACTATCTGTAATCTCTATTCTATTATCATCAGCTTTACCAAGCGTAAGTTTGTTGCCAGCCAATGTTGTTCTTACAGTACCACCTTCTTTTATGGTTACACCACTTGCGTTTATAACTACTTGGTCATCCGTACTAGCCCCATTTAATGTTACAGCACCACTAGCCAATAAAATACTGTCAACACTATTTTCTGTGAGTGTGATTCCACTATCGCTGATAGTTACTTTGTCGGCTGAAGTACCAATTACCGATGTTGCTCCAAAGGTAGCACGTGTTGTATCTGTCCCTGAACTATCAGTTATAAAATCCATTGAATCGTTATCAATCTCAACTCTAGACTCATTATTAGCATCTATACCAATTCTAATTGTATCTCCGTAATCTGCTACACTCGTTCCATCTGCTTTGTTCAAAGACATTCCAGCTGAAGTAAGTGAAACTTGAGTTTCATAAGGAGTTTGTCTACTAGCTAAAGAAGCTGACACTTCTGCGGCTGAACCACTAATTGTATCTGCGCTTACTCCAGCTAAATCACCGCCAGTGATGGTTATATTTCCTGATATCTGAGCAGCTGATGCTGTAATCTGGCCACTTGATTTCAAAATTAATGCATCGTTTATTGAATTTATCTGACTACCATCAACATCAAATCCACCAATTGAAGCTGATATAAATTGTGCAAATCCCTCATCGGTTATTCGAGCTAGTATATCTCCACTAGAGGGTGTTGCTATACTATTAGCTGATAAATCACCTAAAATTGTTACATCAGAAGTAATAACACCTCCCGTTAATCTAAATCTAGAACCAGTTATACCACCATCTGCATTCAATGTAAGTCCACCAGCTTGACTGGTTATTGAAGCGGCCGCTATATCAAAACCACCAATATTACCTTCAGCGGATGTTACCTTACCTGACATAATAGTATTACCACCACTTAGGTGAAAAGCAGATGAACTTATTTCTAAATTACCTAAAGAACCGCTTATAAATTGTGAATCACTTCCTAAGAAAAATCCTGATGAGCTCACATATACATTAGTTCCATCCCATTCTAATCTACCATGACCAGCTTTACCAGCTCTAAAATGTCCACTACCATTCATAAATATACCAGTTCCACTAGTCAAACTTTGTCCAGTAGCACTAGCACCCAATACAATCTTAGGAGTAGAACTATTAATAACGAGAGTAGAACCAGCAACCAAATCAAATACTGTTGATTTCATCTGTATGGTAGTTCCATTAAAGTAAATAAAGTTATCACCACTTCCCTGATCTTCACCAACCCTAAACTTGCCACTACCATCCATATAGATACCAGTATTATCCGTATCTGTTACCGAAGCAGCACTACTTCCCATTACTAATTTAGGTGTGCTACTATCTAATATTAAAGTAGTTCCACCCTTTAAAGCAAAGGTTTCTGATTTTATAGTTAGAGCAGAACCTGATTGGTGTATAAAATTGTCACTATCAAATCCTGTTCTAAAATGTCCGTTGGTATACCAAAAGTTATTATCATTTATGTGGATACCATCTAACGTATTTCTTACATTAGTTCCTATTGTTACTTGATTTGATAAATCAGTTCTAACATGAAGTATTCCCTCTATCGAACCTGTTGTAGCAGTTAAAGCTCCTTTTAAGAAAACATTTTCTGTAAATAAACCAAACCCTGGTGTAGCATTACCAAATAACAATCCACTACTCAATCCACTCAAGTCTCCTAAACGAGCCTTTAAATCTACATCATAAACTCCACTACCTGTTCTTTCAACAATATCCATATAAGGAGTAGTTTGGTCATTTGGATTAGCGTTTAATCTAATGAAACCAGTTCCAATTTTTCCAGTTGATATAATAACTTGACCTGGCTCATATGACTGTGATATATTCGACCTATCTCCAAGAGAACCTGATTCACCTAAACTTCCACTCCTATAACCTCTAATTAAATGAAGGTTTCCAGCAAAATTAGTATCACTAGATGGTTCTTCTCTAGAAGAACTTTGAACTAACATATACTCTGTAGCAAATCCAGTAGAACTTATTTTCTTTGCTGCTAAAATTTCATCTGCAGCAAACCCACTAACATTAACAACACTCATCGTAGTAGCATTAGCAGCTAAAGCAGTAGAGCCTGTTGTTACAGTTGAGTTAGCAATGTATAACTGACCACCTACAGCATTTACAGTTTCTTTTTCAAATACAGTAGTCTTTAATGTACCACGAATACTAACATTTTCAAATTCTGCAGAACCATTACCTTCCGAAGTTATTCTCCATCCTTTTACACCACTAGCAAAATCAGCAGTTTCTAATCTACCAGAAGAATGGATAACTAAATTTTGACTTGATATTTGATTAGGGCTTAATGACCAACTAGCTATTTGATTTTTAGCATCACTTAGATGAACTATCTCATCGGAAGCGGCTGTTCCTGTTCCGTCATAAATTGTTATACCAAAATGATTAGCTGAAGTAGAATCAACTTCACCTATTCTAACTCTTACATTACTACCATCGGAAACCTCAATCCTTTTAGTAGCTGAGTTTATATCTAAGTTTGTAGTATCTAAATTAAATGTATCTGTTTTTATATCTATTCCATCATCAAATATAAAATAGTTAGATGAGTTCTTAACAAACTCAGCTTGTGGATTGGTGTTATCCATTCCGATAAGAATACCTCCAGTTCCACTACCCTCTGAAGAAAAGTTTGTTTTGTCTCCCATAGCAATAAGAGTATCACTCCCATCAGCTGACATCGTAACCGATGAAGCTCCTGTACCAAGAGTCATAGTAGAAGTGGAAGCACCAATCAATCTAATCTTACCCTCACCTAAACTCATAGAAGCGTGTGTTGACGATATTTCTACATTGGTTGCGTCTAATTCAAATTTAGCAGATTTAATATCAACATCACTACCATCAAATTTTAAATGTTTATTAGAACCATCACCTGCGTAAAATCTAGAAGTTCCACTATTATGTTCTAATTGAAGACCTGCTTGTCCAAATGTATGATTTTTAATTGATATAGAACCAGCATTACTGTCGATTCTAACATTATCACCACTATCGTTAAATCTGTTAGCAGACAAGCTCCATCCACCAATTGTTCCACTAGTAGACTTTAGAACACCAGCTTTTGTAACACTAAATGGTGCTGAACCAAAAGTTCCATGTCCTAAATGAATACCAACATCACCATCAGCTATAAAAATATTTGTTCCACTACCAAGTGTTAGTGAGTTATTGCCAGGATCTAATGTAAAATTAGTAGCAGTTATTGTGCTCGAATTAATTTTAAACCCACCAATTGCACCCGCGTTTGCTGTAACAGTACCAGACATCGAAACTGCTGATGCTGTAATTTGACCATTTGATTTTAAAATTAATGCATCGTTTGTTGAATTTATTTGACTGTCGCTAACATCGAACCCACCAATTGAAGCAGAAACGAATCTAGCAAAACCAGCATCTGTTATTTCTGCTAATTTAGTTCCATCAGCAGGAGTAGATATTGAATTAGCCGCGAGTGAACCTTCAATAGTCACATCAGCTGTAATTTTACCACCAGATAATAAAAATTTAGAGCCTGTAATCTGTCCGTCTGATTTTAATATAAGACCACCAGTCGAACTTGATATCTGTGAAGAACCTACTTCAAAACCACCGATTTCTCCTTCATCTGCGTTTACTTTTCTAACTATTATATCACCATCTGGCTTTAAATGGAACTTAGAAGAACTTATCTCTATATTTCCATTTGAACCACTTATAAACTGAGATGATTCCCCCATAAAGAATTTTGGAGTAGATAGAGTAATAGAGCTACCACTTAGTGTAGTATCACCAGTACTAAATATTCTTATATTACCTTCTGAACCACTTATGAAATTATCCGTTTCACCAAAGTAGAACTTAGGAGTTTGTAAATTTATAGAACTACCACTAATAGTAGCCCCACCATCAGCTTCTAAAACTATGTTATTATTAGCAGAATTTATTTGTGAAGAATCTACTACAAAGCCGCCTATTGATGCTGATACAAACTTAGCAAATCCGGTTGAATTAAGAGACGAAGAAGCGTTCAGTAGTGTTGAGGTAGCACCAGCTATAGTTGCCGGTAAGAATAATGAATCAACTGCTAAATCTCCTCTAACGGTTAAATCACCATCTGCAAATTGTAGGAATTGACTACCACCCTTATCACCTAATAAAATATTACTAGCTGTTATATTTCCTTCTGGAGTTAAATGAAAAGCAGAAGAACTTACTTCTATATTACCATTACTACCGCTCACAAAAGTTGAAGTCTTTTTTCCTAAAAAGAATCTAGGAGCTTCTAATACAATATTACTACCACTAGCCTTTAAAGTATCCGTCTGTATATCAATACCATCATCAAATATAAAGTAGTTAGTACTATTCTTTACGAACTCAGCTTGTGGATTTGTAGCATCCATACCGATAAGGATACCGGCAGTTCCTGTTCCTTCATCTCCAAAGTCACCCTTACTTCCCATAGCAAGAAAATTATCAGTTGCACCACCTTGTAACTTTATAGCATTTCCTGAACCCAAAGTAATCTTTTCGTTAGCTGAATCTATAAGAACATTTGTTGATTTTATTTCATCTGCATCTATTGTAAATCCACCGATTGTTCCACCTGTAAATAAAACTTTTGAACCTGTAATCTGTCCACTATCTTTTAGTTTTAGAACAGCACCTACTGATATAACTCCACTATCTACAACTAAACCACCGATATCTCCACCCTCTAATGAAAGACCTGATGCTGTTACTTGCCCACCAGCAGATACTTTGAAATTACTTGATGATATAAATGAAACGGGATCGGCAGTATTTGTAGATGAAGATATTTCATATGATGTTCCTAAACTTAACTTCGTATCACCAATTGTAAGTCCACCAATCTCACCTTCAGCTGCTGTTACTTTGCCTGACATAATAACATTACCTTCATTATCTAAATGAAAGTTTGACGAACTTATTTCTATGTTACCCAATGAACCACTTACGAATTGTGTAGGTGAACCTAAGAAGAAAGCAGAAGATGACATAAAAACATTATCACCATCAAATGACAAATGACCACCAGCGGCATTACCAGCTAAAAATTTTGGTTTGTTATCAGAACCCTTACCTTTCATAAAGATACCTTTATTAGTACCATCTATATCAGTTGGTAATGGATTTCCAAGAGATATAAAACCACCCTGACTTGAACTTACAAATAAATTTGTAGCACTTAATTTAAACTGATCGACATCTACTGAGAAAACTGAAGCAGTAACATTAATATCTTCAGAAGCGATATTTACAACATCACCATCAAAGAATACATAAGAGCCACCTTTACCGACACCAAATTTATATTTACCATCCGTATCCCTTCCAAATAACACACCATTTATTTCATCAGCAGTAAATGTAGAACCACTACCCATTCTTATTAATTGTTCATCACCACTCATTGTTACAGATGAGTTTCCTACACCAGCCCTTAAATCACCATCTTTTATTTCCCAACCACCTATAGCACCAGCAGCTGCAGTAATTGTTCCTGTCATATCGACATCACCACCTGGCTGCAAATGAAAGTTAGATGAACTTATCTCAATTTTTTCTCCTGAACCACTTATGAATTGTGTTGAAGTTTTTCCTACAAAAAAAGCATCTGCTTGTACATCAAATAAACTTGGATTGGTTCTAAACTTTAAAGAACCACTTTCACCAACCAACTCTAAGCCAACACCAGCATAATCTTCTCCACTGCCAGGTAACACAGAGCCACTATAAATCATAAAACCAGGAGTACCACCCAACGATGAGTCTGAAGCTGATGTGAATCCCAAATAGCCAACTGACCTCATAAAGCCAGAACCAGTAGCTCCATCGTCTCCTGTTTCAGGTATTGTTGAGTCAACACCACCAAACTGCATACCACTAGCAGTTGTTTCTCCACCTAAAAATACACTACCAGGAATGTTATTATCGTCTCCTGTAATAACCATATTAGCGCCAGTAAATACAGAACCTGTAGTTACAGCAATCTCATCTGCCAAATTATTATTTATATCATAAAACTCTGTTAGAAACTCTAATGTTTCAGGTCTTTTATGTGTTAGTTCAGGAGATAGTTCTTGTTGAAAATTTACAAATGTTGGTGAAAAGCCTGTGTCCGTTGATGGAACTACTGATATGTCTGATAAGTTCCATTGGCCAGATATAACCCTAAACTGAACTATAGCATCGCCAGTTAAAGTCGAATTAAAATTATGAGTAACTAGTTTAAAATCTTTTTTAGTATCATCGGTAGATTCTACTTCTAAGACTCCCATTCTTTTACCATAAGCAGAGGATTCTTCTACATCAGTTTGGGTGACATCATCATTATGTAAATCAGTTGATTGTTCCATAGAAGAGCCAGAAACATATACCAGCATTAAAGCCCTACCATCAATATCTTTTTGCCCTATAGCATTAAAAGATAAAGTATAATCTATACTTTTTCTCAACTCAAATTTGTATTCATCTTTTAATTGAAATCTTATTTGGTCTGTAAATACTGATGTACTTCCTGATATCATTACAGAATCATTTAATGTGCCTGTTTCAGAATAAGAAGCAGTTGATGTAGCAGCAGCTGTTGTTAAACCATTTGTACTACCATATAAATCCCAATATAGATATGATGAAGATGTAGGAAAATCGGCTTGAACAAAATAACCTGTTCTTTCTCCTACACCAACCGAATTGTTATTTACCATTTTATCAGGAGATTCTACAGGTACTTCAGCTAATAGTTTGTAATCGTCAAAAGAACCTTCACTTCTTACGTAAACCTTTGCTTTAAAAACTTCGCCTGAGAAAGTTCTAAGGTGACTTAATGTAATATCCGCGTAAGAGACTATGTTTGTTAGACTAAAAGAGGCAGATGGCTCACGAGTAAAATGAGTTTTACCAGTAGCTTCCATATTCAAAATTCTATAGTTACCTTCAACATCTTGTTTTGTAAATGGTGTATTCACATAAGCAGTTGTACCCGTAACATCTAACTCAGCAATTGAGGCTGTGTAATGGTTTGGAAAGTTTTCATCATCCGGATCCGTAACCACATTGAAAGAAACAGGAACTTTTAAACCATTGTTATCTAAGTCTTCTCGACTGTATAGGGAAGTATTTATAGCAGAAAATCTTATTTCTGCGCCGATTTCTTTTGTAGTAAATCTATGTTCGTCATCTCTTATAGTAAAAAAATACGGAAAATCTTCTGGTGAATTTCTTCTTCTTATTCTTCTAGACCTTTTAAATCTACTATTTCCTCTGATACTTTTTTTCTTTGCATGTTGTTTTAATTTTTCTTTTTCAGCTTCATCACCTGGAATATCTCCGTTAGGTGGCGGTGGTGTTTGATTTTCTTGTGTTTCTGTTACACCAGCTCCTTCTCCTGCATCATCATTTTGAGATGGATTATTAAATATCTCATACTGTTGTTGTATATTTGATTGTCCTCTAACTTTGAATGCAGAAGATACGGTTTCGCCTGATACTACTTCTCTAATCATTGTACCAAAACGCTTTTCAACAGCTGTAAGTCTTGGTGATGTATAAAATTTTATAGGCTGAACATTTATTTCAGCAGTATTTATAATAAATTCTTTGGTAAGTCTTACATTATAAACTCCTTGAAACTCTTTTGGTATTTCTTCTACTTCACTATAGTTTCCAGCATCTAATGGTAATCTATCTAACTCACCAACTATTATCATTGTAGCAATACCAGGTGCTACTGTATCATATACCTCAACCGATACAGTTCTGGAAGTACCTTCTAAATAATTTTGAACTGGTTCAACATATATACTATTACCTTTTGAGTCGATAAAGTCTATTTGAAGTTCTATTCCCTTTCTCATATAAGGAGAAACCTCTATAAGAAAAGAGCTTTTACCTTGAGGCAGACTTTCAGGTATATCGGTAATTACGATGTGTCTGGATTTATCCTTCTCATCTACCAATACATCTATTTTTTCAAGTCCAAGTAATCTGTTGAATCTTTTTACGATGCTCATTAATATATTTCCTATAATTTGATATCATTAATAAATATCATAATTTAAAATTTTTATATTTATTATATGTATAAGATATGGAGATTATCGGTATGAAAAAGAAATATTCATTTACTATAGATGAAGGGCTAGTAGACTGGTTTAGATTATATGTTAAAGAAGAAAGCACTACGATGAGCGCAGTGCTTAATCAATATGTACTAAGTCTTAAACGAGGAGAGAGTAAACCTAAAAATTTACTTTCTAGTCAAAAAATACGTTAGAGAAGTTATCTTCTTTTTTAATTTCTAATAGGGTATCTACAGCATCCCTCATAGAATCTATATGAGAAACAATCATTGTAAACTGAAACTGAGTTTTAAGATACTGAAACAGATTATAAACAGAGTTTAGATTATCTGAATCCATAGTTCCCCAACCCTCATCAATAGCTAAGAAGTTAGCTGCTGGTAGATTAGATACATTTATCAATCCTACACGCATAGCTAAAGAAGATATAAATCTTTCCATACCACTACTTAGTTCAAGAGGCCAAACATTATCATCATCATATACAATATAACAATTAATGTTCTTACCGTCCATCTCCAATATCATAGAGAAGTCTACGATTTGTGCTAATATATCATTTACAGCACCCTCAATAGTTGGAAGAGCTTTGGATATTAGTTCGTAAGGTATACCATCACGTTTGATAGCATCCATATAATATTGGTAAGCTGCATACTTACCTTCCAATTCTTCTACCTTTTTGATATTAGACATTATGTTTCTACGATTGGTTTCTAATACTTTAATCTCACCATTTGCAGTTTGTAGTTTCTTATCTAAATCTTCTATCTCTACTTCTAAGTTATCAGAATTGTTCTGTTCAGAATCGATAGAGTTGTACAAGTCTTTGTTAAATAAAATATCTTTTTCTTGTTCGTGATAAAGATTGATTTTATCTTCCACAATAGCTAACTGACTTATAAGATTCTTTTTCTTTTCTGTAGTTAGTTTTTGTTCACTATCTGTTTTACTGATGTTTGAAGTTAGTAAGTTAAAATTATTTATACAAGAATCCATTTGTTGTTTGTGAGCAGTAATATGAGATAAACCATTTATGATACTATCCAACTCGGATGATTTCTTTAGAAAAGTATCTGCTAAAGTCTTATCTTCATTTAGTTTTTCTTTTGTTTCTATAGCATCCAATGTAAAAGGATTGCTCATACAATAGGTACAATCAGGATCGTGTTCTAAATTACCAAGCTTATCAATCTTATCCAACTTATGTTGAACTTCAATCTTTAATTTGTCTATCTCTATCTGATGATTTGATTTCTCTAAACTATATTGTTCAAACTGAGCAAACTTCTTACCCACTTCGTTTTCTTTGTAGATGTTTATCTTTTCTGTTAGTTCAGTTTCTTCAACTTTATATTGCTCAGAAAGAGTTTTAAGTTTACCGAACTTTTCATCTGTAGTGGCTAGAGTATTATTTAGGTTGGCTTTTCTTTCTTCCAACTCATCTAAACTACCGACAGTATCATCAACTTTTTTAAGTTTTTTAGTAAGGGTTATAATCTTTCTGTCTGATTTCTTTTTATCAGCAACCATTTCTTTCTTAGTTACAGTCAACTCTCTTGATTCTTTTCTAAAATCAGTTAGACTTTCTTTTATTTCAGCTAAATCTGTATCGTAGTTGTTGTTCTTAAAAGATTTGAGAAGAGAAGATACATCGTGTATTTCATCAGCGGCTAATTTCCAAAGATCGTCAAACACACCAATGCCCATAAATTGTGCAAGTAAGTCTTTTCTTTCTTTCTGTGTCTTATCAATAAAAACAGTTGAGTTAGTTTGTAGAGAAAGCGATGTCATTACAAAGTCATCATAAGTTCCGATTAATCTACGAATATTTACATCTGTAGTTCTTCTTTGGTCTCCATTCATAGAAACCTTTTCACCATCATCAGCAAATGTGTAAA
>Ga0209634_1000788_pt1 | contig 23993 bp, 13 predicted proteins | sample LinPmetageLP40_FD_184043 | JGI IMG/M metagenome (GOLD analysis project Ga0209634, IMG submission 184043) | Marine viral communities from the Pacific Ocean - LP-40 (SPAdes) (version 2) | ecosystem: Environmental > Aquatic > Marine > Oceanic | place: Pacific Ocean | collected 2010-08-26 | reverse complement strand
GGGGTCGAGCACGGTGATGGTTATCGTGGCAGACGTCCCGGTAGTGGTGTAATTCGTGTAACCCAATTCATTTTCATCAATATGCTCTTCGTGGCACGTCCCATTAGGAAAAGCCCCAGAGTGGCACGGGTTGCAGTTGCTGAGCTGAACCGGCGGCAGAAGCAGCGTCATCTCGTGCACCTCCCGCAGCTTGGAGCCGGCCAACGTCCTGCCCGACTCTGGCAGGATAAACTCGAAGCGCGGAGTAAAGTCAAGCGGCAGCACGTCGCCGTACTCGTACTGGGCGCTTTGCGCGGTGTTATTCACAGTCCACCGCGCCGGCTGGTTTGCCGTGAAGACCGAGAGGGTGTCGTGCGTCCCCAGGCAAATCTGCTGGCACTTGGCACCGCAGTTGGGCGTCGACGCTATCGGGACGGCCACCTCCTTGTTCGGATCGCACCCGGTGCGGACGCACGTGAACGTCTGGGCGTCGTTGTCGCTGCCAAACGTGATCGGAACCAGCGTCTTGCCGCTCGGGCACATTGGCGGGGACGGAGCCGGCGGTCGAAGCTCTGCGACCGGAATCTGCTGGGTCTGGAAGCACACGCCCATGCCGACCGCGTCGCTGAGCTCGTCGTACTTGGCGATCCGTGCGAAACTGGTTTTTGTGTTTGTGGCTCGCAGCTGCACCAGCGTCGGCACCTCTCCGTACAGGGTGCAGCGCCTTTGGTCGCGGCCCGGCCCGGTGTAGGCAAACGTCCTGCACCCCTCGGTGTACGTGCACTCGGCCCAGCACTCTTTGAGCGAGCCCAGCGTCGTTTTGATCGGGTTGTGCAGCCCTCGGGTAAATCCCTGCGGCTGTAGGTTGGGGAAAAAGACTGGCTTTCGGACCCCGCCGGGCACGAGCGTGTCGCAAAAGTCGAGCTGCTGCTGATCCGGGTTTGTGCACCGGCCGAGCTTAATCGTGGCAAAGGGTTCGCCGGGCTCAAAGTCAAACGGCACCCGCCGCGTGAAGAGCGACGAGCTGGTGCTTGTGGTGAGGCCGTCTGCGTCCCTGTCCACCACGGCGGTCTTGTCGTCGGCGTCCGAGCAGAATTCGGGAACCAACTCGCGGACGGGGCCGCCGGGAGAGTCAAAGCCCCACATGACCGTACCCCCATCGGGACTTGCGAGCATGAGGCTGTTGTCCAGCGGAATTGCCAACGCCGCGAGGAAGCGGTTGTTGGACCTCCCGCTAATCTCGCTGGAAACGACAACGTACGCCTGGTTGTTGTAGACCTCATCCGCATTACTGTCGCCAATCGTAAAGTGCAGCCGCAGCGCGCTGCAGTGCTTCCAGTAGACGTGCATCGGCATCCCCTTTCGGTAGTCGCGCAGATCGACCTCGCGGAACGTCGGGGTGCACACGGACGCGTTTCCAATACTCTGGCTTAACTCCGCATCGTCGCTTACGGGTTCAAAGATCGTCACCCCGTACCGCGACCCGACCATCTGCTCGTAGCACGCTTCCGTGTCATCAAACTCGCCACTGCCTTGGCGAACAATAATCTTTGGAATGTTATCATCATACCCTCTACATTTGCACGTCGTTTTGCTTTTGCCAGTAACGGGGTCTGATGTCGCCTTTGTCAACTGCTTGGTGCCCGGGTTGTCGATGTAAAACTGTGGGATCCCGTACGGTGTGTTGTCGTCCGTCCTCGGAAAGTAGAGCGGCTTTCTGCACATGGCGGCAAACAGTACGTTGTTGTTGGGATCGGGTTGGCACCCCGACGAGTAGTCGTACGTTTTGCAGATATCATTGTCCAGCTCGTTCATTTCTTGGACGCCGTTGCACTCGATTGCAAACTGGATTTTGTCGAGGCACTTGTGTCTGACCACGTGCTCAAAGCCGCGGACCTGGTAGGTGTTCACCAACTCGTTCACAAATTTAATTTCCGTCATGTCTGCTACGCCCTCTTCCGGTAGGGTGTTCAGATCGTTGTCCTCGTAGCACCTGTACATGATTCTGGGCGTAGCGCCAGCGGGGCACTGGGCAAGCGGAACCGTCAGCTGCAGTGTTTTCGCAAAGTCGATCACGGGGCAGTCCTGGCTGGCTTCGAGACACTGCTTGAGCTTGCGCAGCTCGTAAAAGCCCATGCGGTCTTCGATGTAGTCCTTGGCCACCTCGGCGTCACTCTCAAACCCAATATTCCACGTCTCGTACTTTGGAGGTTTGGAAGGGTCCGTGTCCTCCTTTACAACCTTGCAATGTCTCCCATTGCTATCTCTGTTCCAAGCATTGTTGACGGATATGCTGCCTCCTTCAAACGCAAGGCCGTCAAGTATTCCAGCCCCATCTTTGGCTTCCAACGAGTCCTGACGGGGATTGCCACCTCTTCCAAGGTACTCATCGCAATAAGTGAAATCACTTGGCAATTTGACAACAGGTGCAAAATCATCGTTATCAATGGGATCCGACACAAAGCTTGGGGCCGAGCCGATTTCAAAGATGTCCTTATCTTTGTCGCAGAATTCGCCGCCCGGGATGTTTACGCACGCGCGCATCGCCATCGTCTCGGACCTGGAGAAGACTGCGTTTTCCCGCTGCACAAAATAGACGCCGGCGTCTTCATCGACAAGGGCGTCTGGGATGGCTGCCGCAGGAAAGTCGTTGCCCGACCAAAACTCCGTCTGCAACAGGAGGGACGCTTTGCACGCCCGCCTCGGAACGTAGCCGGGGTCGTTCACGTCACTCGGTGTACACCACGTCGCCTGCTCGTTTTCTTTCCGAACCCAGCTCGGGGCGTACGGCTTGTCGTCGTGTTCAATGTTATTTGATTGACCCACAACAATCCGCGCCGTGCGTGCGAGGAGGTTGCAGTGGCAAGCTTGATCTTTGGTCTCGCATTCACAGTCAAACAATTTCTCCTCGTCATTGAGATTTGGATTGCTAAACGTCCGCCCGGTCGACGCCGTCTTGTCCGAAGCAAGAAAGAATTTCTGCAATTCATCGGGAATGTCACCGTAGTAATCGTCGAGGCCTTGTCGCCATTTGTGGTAGTCCTTGGTATCGACACACGGCGACTGAAGTTCGTACTTCTTTCGGTCATCGTCGTTTTCGGGCTCAAAACTGCAGAGTCTGGTCCGTTTCATGAGACTGTGCAGCAGCAGGTCGTCACGGGGCCGGAGACACTCGAGGATGCCGTCCGTCTTGCCGCCCTTGTAGGGCGAGTGGATGTTCGAAAGAGTGTCGCCGTTGTAGTTTGGGCTGTCCTCTTCTACAGAACCCCATACCGACGGATCCACATGCTTCCCCCAGTTGACCCAGATCGAGTCTTCGTTCGCCTTGTCGTAGTTTGGCGACTGTTTCGCTACTGCCTCTTTTGCGTGGCGCCTGGCGTCGGGACTGATAAACCTGGCGTGGACTACGCCTTCGGCGTCGGCGGTGATGAACGTGTGGTGATTGGTGTCCATGGGGTTGACGCCGTTGTGGCAGTTTAGCGAGATGCCGGCCTTTACGCACTTGATCGTGGCCGCGTCGTCGTAGTTGCAGTTCCGCAGGTCGTACGGGTGCTTGTACGTGGCGCGCATGTCCCACTCTTCGACGTCAAAATCGCCCAGTTTGAAGTGCGTCGCGTTGCTGAGGCTGGAACACGTGTGCGATCCGGTTGGCGCATTGACGGTTTGAACTCTGTTGCGGCCCCAGTCGGTTCCCCAGGTCGACGAGTCCCAGTCGGTGCGGTTGGCCTTGATACCCTCTTTTTCGCGGACAGACATGCAGCCAAACACTCCCGCGCCGCCCTGCTTGTGGTTCATGCCCCTATACGGGTAGTTCACGTGGTCCAAATTCCAGAACACATCCGTGACCGCGTCGCCAAACTCGCACGGCGGTCCGTAGTTGAGGTCGCAGCCCTGGGGCGCTGTCCAGTCGACGTCGGCGTTGATTGCCCGCATCGTGCCATAGGTGTAGGGCCAAAACGCCGGCCTGGCCGCGTAGTACGAACCATCGGTGCCGCTCGAAAACTTCTTTTTCCTTTCCTTAAAGTTGTCGTCGCCCGCCAATTTGACTAGGTCGGGCAGAAAGCACGACTGCGCGTGCACATTAGTCCGGCTGGTGCCGTCGCTCGACCCGTGCGATGTGAGCGCCTTGGCCGTTAAATTGTCGGAATCCCAATGGGCAAAGTCGACCACAACATTGTCCTCCCGTTCGAGCAGGCGCCTCAAACTTTTGTAGTACTCTGAATCATCGTCGGTGCCCTCATACCTATTTTCGACGATATTCATCGACCAGGTGCTGTCGAGGTCCCACAGGCGCACCCGGTTGTTCCTGTTGTTCATAAAACACTTGGCGGCGTCCAGGCTGCACGGCCGCGGCCCGATCCCCCGGTCCGTTTCCCAGCCAAAGCCCTCGTCGTCCTTGTCGCTGTGGTGCAGGTCGTCGTCCTCAAACACGTGCGTCTGCATCATTGCGGCCACGAGCCACTCGTACTTGGTCGCCCGCATCTTGGTGCACGCCCGGGTAAAGTCGCCGCCCACGTTATGGTACGCGCCGTCCATGCGGGTCGTGCTGCACGGGAGCTCGGACGGGCCGCGGTCCTTCAAATGATCGGTGGTCGGGCCGGTGTACACCAGCCGCGCGCTCATCCGATACGGCTCGTTGTACCAATCCGGCAGCTCGCCATCGAGCACGTGCGCCAGCGTCTTGTAACTGTCACTTAGCCCCAAAAGTTGTGAACGTGTCCCAGGCCCCTTCTCCATCTTTTGTGCAGCAAACCTTTGCTCGACGTTGTCCCCTTTGTACCGCAAGAGCTCTGGCCGGCCCCTCCACCGGTTGTAAATGCAGTTGTCCCGTTTTCGGAGTCTGATTGGGTCGGTGTCTTCTGTGGATCGGAGATAATAATCGTTCTTATTGCACCGGTACCCAAAGCCACAGTGCCCGCCCGGTTGGTCCGCGCAGCTGTGGTCATCCACGAAATTAAACTCGTTGTAGTGTGTCGTATCCTCGTTGTATTCATCACCCCCAGGCGGTGTACTCCGCAAAAGTGCCACATCTCCCAGCGGATCGCCGTCGTACTCTGGCGTTTTCTGGCGGAGCATGCCCTCCTCCTCGATGCCCACCACGGCGGTGTAAAAGTGTTCGAGGCGCGCCGCGGCCCAGTACGAGTACCAACCCATATTTGTCTGCTTGCGGCATTTCCCCTCGTTCTCGCCGTTGCTGATGTCCGTCCCGTCCCCGAACAGGCTCTTTGCGTTTGCGAGCGACGCCCTGAGCGTTGTGATCATATTGTCGTCAGTGCCAAAGCCATGCTTCCCCGCGTCCGTTGACACTCTGTCGTCCGTCATTGTGAACAGGTCTGGCAGACCGCGGCTAAACGACGTGTGGAATGCCAGCTGGCGCCACCGCAGCGCTTTTTCGTCGCCGTATTGTGTCCCGAGTTTGGTATGCAGCATGCTGTTTGCCGGGACAGGGTTGACTTCGTCGTCTTCCTGGCCATTCTCGACCACGAGGCAGCATTTGCTTCCCCCTTCGGACTGACCGGGACACGGCCGCACCGCATACTTTTGGGTTCTGGTCTTGTCGCTGTTGTCGAGGACCGGGTGCTGCGCCGGCAACATTCCCGGAAAGGCGTGGTGCTCCCCCGGTCTCATCGTCCACGGCTCGCGCGTGTGCTCTTGGAAGACGCTGTAGTTGTACGGGTCCTTCAGGTCATCCCTCGGCAGTCGCTTTAGGAACGGACCCAGCGCCTTGTTCGCCTCGATCGACCCGACGTCCCGGGTGTAGACCAGCCCCGTCGGGGCGTACTTGTAGCTGGCAATGCCGGAGGTGTCGCCGTTTGCAGTCCACGCATCCCACATTTCGCTCACCAGACGTTCAATGCCGTCGCCGGTGTTAAACTCGGGCACGAACATGCCGGAATCGTGGACCACCTGGTCGGCGGTGGCAAACACGCCGTACGCGTCGGTGGTGGCGCTTGGCCCTGGCCTGGCCGTTCCCAGCACTGCCACGCTCTCATCGCTCCGCTGGAGCTTGTACCGGTTCTTGGTGGTGCAGCTGACGCCCTCGGCGACGACCTCGAGGTAGCCGTCGCCGTAGTTGGCAAAACTTACGTTCCGGGCGGCGACCGCCGCCCCCAGCAGGAACCACATGTGCACGACTAGTCTCGTTAAAAATCTATATAGGCTCTCGTCTCAGAAGAAAGAGAGAACCGAAGCGGCGGGCGGCGGGGTTCCCCGCTCCTCAAAAGTCCCGGCGGCGAGGTCGAGGAACAGCTGCCGGAGGTACGCGGCGTCAGGGTGGTCGTTCAGGATCGGGTGGTGGGCCACAAAGGTGTAGACGTCCTCGACCGCGTGCATCAAGCGACAATGACGGTTGTGTTCAACCTGGATGGCCCGGCCGACGCTGAGTACGGCCGCCGCTTCTTTGCGGGATTTTCGATGCTCGTCTTCCTCGAGATCCTGCGGTACAGCATCTGCAACGCGATGGGGGCCTACTTTCTCCCCGCCAACCTCAAGCCCGAGCGGAAGCGCGTGTCGTGCCTCTGCCTCCTCGCGTACGCGGTCGTGGTGTCGGCAATCCTGGCCTCGTTCCGGTGCACCAGCTACGGCGAGTCGTTTGTGATGGGGATGGTGCTGGCGGTGCTCGTGTTCTGGCCGGTGCACCTCGTTTTATGGTACACTAGCCAGTGCTGGCGCCGCCTTTCGGCGCTGGCGGACATCCTGATTGCCGCTATAGTCTGGGGCCTCGTGCTGCTCTGCATGGCGTCCGTCTAGAGCGCCCCCGAGAGGTAGTGGGCGAGCATCGAAACGAGCGTGTACAGCGCCGTACCGTACGCAAAGTCAACACTCGCAAGCGTTAGAGGCCAGTCCTGTTCCCCGAGGATGTACCAGGCACACGCGTTGAACACAAAGAACACCAGCCCGCCGATGGCCGCCCCGGTCAGCGCCGCCTCGCCGTACCCGTCGCTCGCAAAACTGCACAGGACAAGGCTCGCAAACGCCGCGCACAAGAGGACGGCAACCGGGGCTTTGCGCTCCTGGTCTCTGGACTTGACCTTGGTTTTGAGCTCGTACACCCCGTTACTAGTAAAAGTAAACCACACAAAGTCGGTTGCTGCGATGACGGCGAGCCCGATTACCCACACCACCGGGTTTGGGGACTGAAGCATCGCCTTTGTAGATTTCAATGTGATGGCCCATTTATAGATTCGATGAATTTAGCGTTCCGTACTCGGTTTCCGTACGCGCGCGCGCGAGCCAGACAAACGCAAAGGTAAGGAGGGCCAGCCCCGCCACACCTCCGCAGACAATCCCGGCGATTGCCCCTGGCGACAGGCCCCCATCCTCGGGCGTCGGCGGTGGTGGTGTTGCCTCTACTTCGCTGCTCCGAATCTCGACCTTAGCTTCAGCTGTCAAGTTTTTTGTGACTGGCGTATTCAGCGTCAATTCAACATCGGAGTACGTTGCCGCCGCAAAATTGGCTGTCTCGACCGTGACGTACTCAACTTTAATAACCTCGTGCTCCTCAAACGACAATTCAGTCCGAATCCCGATATAGTCGCCAACCTTGATTTCGCGGCCCTCGTTCTTTAGTCGCAGGACGGTATCGCCGGCAACCGCCGGTTCCGCCAACGTCTTGATCTCGGGCAGCACGCTCGTCTGGTCCGTCTTGAAAAGTGTGATCGTCGAGCCATTCGGGTAGCTGTGCGTGAAATTGCGGTCGCCACTCAACTCGTAATATTGGTTATTCGGGCCGTATGGAACGATTGCGCTGTCAATATCGCCGACCCACTTGAAAAACTCTGCAAAAAGTTCATTCTCCTTGCTCGTCAACATGCCGCCAAATGTGTACACCGCAGGGTCCTGCAGGCTTGCATTGTATTCAATCCGATTGATGTATACTGTCGACGTCCCTGCATTGACGTCAAGTGCAATCTCCAATATCTCATCGTAGTACGTCGTCGTCGTCGTCGTCGTCGTTGACGTTGTCGTCGTTGTAGATGTATACGTCTTGGTTGTCGACGCTGTTTTTGTTTGGGTGCTACTGAGCGAGCTCGTTTCAGTTGAAGTCACAGTGGATGGAGCCGTTGAAGATGCCGTTGACGAAGCTGTGCCCGTCGGCGTGGTTGTCTGACTTGATGCCGCTGTTGAGGATGGCGTCGTACTGCCTGTGCTTGTTCCGGTTGAAGTCACCGTCGTCGTCGTAATAGGCGTTGTAGTTAAGGTTGACGATGCCGTTGTCGAAGCTGTCCCCGTAGGCGTGGTTGTCTGACTTGATGCCGCTGTTGAGGATGGCGTCGTACTGCCTGTGCTTGTTCCGGTTGAAGTCACCGTTGTCGACGTAGTGAGCGTTGTAGTCGGCGTCGACGAAACTGTCCCCGTTTGCGTGCTACTGACCGAGCTCGTTTCGGTAGAACTCATCGTGGTTGGTGCCGTTGAAGATGGCGTACTCGTACCGGTTGAAGTCACAGTCGTTCCCACCGTAGTTGTTTGCGTCGACGATACTGTCGTGGTCGGGGTGGACGGCTCCCTGCTTTCCGGTGTAGAAACAAAGTTTTCCGAGCAAAAGTCATCGCTGGTTTTCGTCAAGTTGATCGCACGCACTGCAATCCCCGGCTGGGTGCTCGGCGTAAACTGCGTGCACTTTTCAGTTGTAGCGGCAGCAGCCAAAGGCGAGCCGGTGTTGTGCACGCCCGTTGCATAATTGCACCACATGGCGGTTGAGGTTGGCACATACGGGTTTCCCCAGGGTACCAGTGTTGTACCACTGTCAAACTGTCCATAAGAATTGCCAGTATATTTGTAATAGTTGAACGCCTGGTTGATTTTAACCGTAATGGTGCCGTTTTCGTCGGCAGAGCACGAGAGCGACAAAGAATTCGTCACAAGTTGATTTTGCCCGTTGTTCGAGTCGGCTTCTACGTAGGCAGGGGTTGCGAAAGAATCCTCCGTACACGTCACCGCAACTCTTTCGCCAAATCCAGACTGAGAACCTTGGTTGTAAGTGAGCCCAAAAATGCCGAAGCTGTAATAATCGAGCTCTTCAATCGCTACAGACACGTCGTAAAACTCATAGGGCGTCAGGTCTGTGAACGTGTGGCTAATTTCTGGCTCGCCGTAAATTTTGCATGTTTCGACGCCGCTTGCCAAAGAAAACTGCGTGCCAGTAACGTCGGAATAAGGATCTAACGATGGCTGGTAAAGTGTGTTACACTCTTCAGAGTCGTCATAAAACCCCGTCGGGGGCGCACTGGTTCTGAATGAGCTGGTGTAGGCGCTGCCGTTGTTGACGTAGTCTGTGTACCACGCGTGCTCAAACGCGTCCACGTGGCCGCCAGAGACTGCTTCGTCGTGCACGGCCAGCAGATTCGCGTCGGTTTCGGTCGCCTCGAACAGTGCCGCCGACGAGCAGTAGCCGGGCTCGGGGCACGAGTCGGTGGTCACGGAGTTGCACTCGGTGCCGTTCCAGGCACAGCCGGTGTAGGCATTGCATTCGGATTCGCCTGAAGGGCTATAACCGCCACCGGAACACGAATCACACATTCCAGCGGACCAGCCACAGCTGTCGGTGCTCCCTGTGCACGCCGCGCAGGTGAGATAGGTGTTCCAACAAGGATCATAGCCGTTAGAGGACGCCTGGTCTGTGGCCGTTGCGGTGCACGAGTCGGTGCTCACGGCAGAGCACGTTCCGGTTGTATTGTTCCATTCGCAGCCGATGTAGGATTCGCACTTATCTTTGTCTCCTGTATACAAGCCGTCTGCATAAGTACTATCACATGCGTCACAATAGTAAATGTTGCTTGGTGAGGCTGTAGAAGACCACCCACAATTGTGGGTGCTCGCGGTGCACGTCGCGCAAGTGCCGTCGTGATCTCCATCTAGGGCATTACAAGAATGTTCATGCGGTTCATGATTATCTGCAGCTGCCCGGCCCAACCCGCCCGCGACGAGCAGCAGAGCCCACAAGTGCCGCATCGTGTGTTCCTCTTTGGCCAAAGCGGCTTATAACCTCGGTTGCCGTTCGGGCCGATGCCCGCGGCGGTGGTGCCAAAAACCAAGTTGGCGCGACTCCATCGGCCGGTGGCGCGCAAAGGGGCCGAGAGTGCGCGTTTTGGGGACGCTGCTCTCAGAAGCGCAGACGGCGCGGCCTTTTCCTGGACGGATGGGCGGAGCGCCTTTGCCCGGGTGCAGGGGCAAAAAGAAACCGCGGCCGCGCAGCAAAAATGAGGATCGCCGGCGTCTTGTTTCCAGACGTTTTGGCTAAGGCTGTGGCAGATAATAAATAATAACGCTATTTGGGCGCTAGACCATAGTCTTGTCCTTACCAGAGGTCGCCGCCGTTGGCGAGAGCTCGGTACGTGTGCAACTTAAGCACGGTGAATTTGATTGTAGCACAATAGTTTCAGGTGGGCCCGCCACAACTGGCCTCGGCTATCATAACCGTAAACTTCATACTTAAAGTTGCGGCCGCCACACTTTGTATAAAGCGCAGCTCGGTCGTTACAGAAATCCAACATGCGATGGCCCCTCCTTTTGGCGGCGTGTGCTGCGCTTGTGTTGGCGCGGTGCCCGACCGACACGTTTCGCAAGGGTTCGGACAACCCAGTCACCTTTTTTCGTGCGGAGGAAGATGCCGATCGAAAAGTTGTGACCACAAACTTTACGGCGCCGGTTGGGGTCGAGGCGCGGCAGGCGCTGCCGTTTACAGGAAACCTGTACGTCCACCGGCTCAACCGAGGGCTCAATGACGAGGGCAGCCAGAAGATCTGCTTCAGCGGCACGCCGGTGGGGTTTTTCACGTCCGAGATGTGCTGTGCCGACGAGGACGATGCCGCATGCGAGAACTTTGCGGCCGCAAAGGTCAGCTCCCTCATCCCCACCGAACGCGATCTGCTTGCGCACACGGCGGCGGGCAGAAAGGTGAGCGGCGAGATCATGGTCCAGGGCAACAGGTGCAACAAGGCCTCCAAGGAGGTGGGCCGGACCCCCGAGGCGCGCGCCGTGGCGGAACCGGACGCGATCCCGTTCGAGTTTGCGGCGGGGTCCAGCGAGTCGGCGTGCTCGTGCCATGCCGCCAAACCAGAGTTCCACTCGTTCAACCTGCCAGTCAGCGACGGCCGGGCCATCGCGTGGGCCACCAAGATGACGGAGCGGGACGGGTTTGACCTCCGCTTCAAGGTGGGCGAGCAGTACAAGAGCTGCGCCTTCTTCCAGAGCGGCTACGGCTGGGACAACGACAACGACAAGCAGACGATCGTGCCGATCATCCCGCCGCGGCCCATGGGGAGCGGCATCACCAACATCAACTTTTCGCACGTCAAAATCCCCATCTTTGGCTTTGCTGGCAATAGCTTTTCGAGGGGCGAGAGCCCACACCTCCGGTGCAGCGGGGACGCCACGATACAGGAGGACGTCAACTACTGCATCTCTTCCTCTGCCCCGGCCCCTCAAAAGCCGACCCCAATTATCCGGCCCAGGGACGTGGACGGAATCTCGGATAGATGTTACAGTTACACAAGCCAGCCGGACGTGCTCGACGAGTACTACTCGCGGTGCTGCATGAAGGTGAGCGTCGACTTTACCGACGGTTCGGCGCCGCAGTCGGGGATTATGATCCGGGCCGACATCATGAACTACATCGGCTGCAACGGCGTGAACCGGGCCGTCAACAACGGCGACGGCGAGTTCCACTTTTCGACGGCCAAGGGCGAGACCGAGGAGGCGCAGTTTGAAAAGCGGCTCGGCGGCCGCGAGGGGACGCTCTTCCGGTCCGTCTTTGCCGAGAGCCTCGCCCCGTTCCGGCAGAGGGACGAAGATGACGGGTTCCACCGCGTGTGCGTCGCCAAGGTGCCGCAGGCCCCCAAACCAGAGCCCACGTGCCGCCGGCTCAAGGAGATCAACATTGCCACCGACACCACCGCCAACCTCTTTGACCTGAAAGAGGACGTTGAAGCCATCTACAACTTTGACATGAACGTTGTCGGCGCCGACTACGACGAGCGCAAAAAGGTGCTGCTGGAAAAGAACACGAACAGCTACATGATAGGCTCGCGCGCCTGGTTCAAGTCGTGCCTCATGCCGCGGAAGGACACCTTTGGCAAGCCAGTCCACGCCAAAGAGTGCGACGCGACGAGCCTCTACAACGTGCACGCCTTTAACGTGCAGAAGAAGTGCGAGGACATTGAAAAAATCTCGCCGATGATCCGCGGCTGGGCCTTGTGGAAGGGCGTGGCCGAGGACCAGGCCCTCATCGAGTGGTCCAAGATGCCGCCATCGTTTTACAGCGCGGCCGGGTCGATCCCGCTCGTGCCCGCGGACATGCTTGTCGAAGAAAAATGCCTGCCCCACGCGGACGCCCGCACATTTCCTAAGGACCGGATTAAGCATGGAAAGATTTATCACTTGGACGGTCTCCCCGACGGGAACTGCACCACCAAGCAAAACTGCTGTCAGAGATTAGACTCTGGCGAATTTTACGACCCCGATGGAGACGGCTGCGTGGATCAGTGCGACATTTACCGGAGCCACCTCGAGCGTGTCTCGATCGATCTCACGGTGGAAGACTGGAAGCATCTGTGGGAATCCTGCTCCAGCTACAGCCAAAAGGACAAACGTTTTTGCAAGCTCGCGGGCCAGTACTACACCGACCGTGGCATTCTCCAACTGGTGGAGGGCTCGCAAAACCCGTACACCAAGGGCGACGACCGGCACCCCTACTGCACCGGCACCTACGACGCTATACCCGGCGAAGGCGACTCGGCGGTCCTCGAGGACGACGTCGACATTCTGTTTGTCCGGGCCGGCCCAAGGACCCGCGGCGTCGAGCACCCCGTGTGGGAGGCGGGAGGCTACATTGGCGGCACCAGTGACTCTCCGGGCTTTCAGTACCTCGATCGGCCACAGAATACGGAAACCGATTTTACCCAGGGTACCGAGAAGAGTAACGAAGTCCCGCTCATCTCGCCAAGAGGGAGCACCGTGTCCATAACAACCGACGTCGCCGCGGTGGTCGATTCGATTACGGCCGAGGGCTACGCCGCTGCGCTGGTCGCCGACGCCAGCTGCTTCCGGGAGAACCACCGCGAGGGCCAGACGAGCGATTTTGTCGCGATCCCGGGGCTCTACCCCCGCTGGCTCGATCTGTCGACAAAGGACGACACCGTATGCGCCCGGCTGCGCGGCAGCGAAAAGCCGTACATGCAGGAGCCGCTCAACCAGCCCTTTGTCGACCTGTATCACCGCGGCGGTGGGGCCACGTACGAAGAGGACATGAAGAGTTTTACCGACAATTGGGACTTTGGCAACTACGAGCTTTTCAAGGACCCCGACAACAGTAACGACCCTCTAAAATATGCGCTTGCAGGCCAAGGCCAAAAGTACCTCAAGCCGCACCCCAGCGGCATCTGTGTTGCACCGGCGCCGAACGGGTGCCAGGGATTTTGCGATATTGCCGGCCGGGCGGGCGCCATAGCGGCAACTGTGGGCGAAGGGGTGGCAGCCCTTGCTTTAATTGCCGGCGACTTTCTGACGGATGGCGCGCTCACGCCCGAGGTGGTGGCCGGTGAAAAGGCGCTGCAGGCCGCGGGAAAAACGGCCAAAACGGCCAGCAAGGCCCAAAGAATGCTGTCGGCGGCAGGCGGCGCAGTCAAGGGCACCGCGCGGGCAACGGTCAAGGGCGCAAAAAACACGCTCGTCTACGGCAACAAGGGTCTGAAAACGCTCGGCCTGAACAAGAAAACGGGGCTGGTGCTGGGCCTTGACTTTGCGGGAACGGTTGCAAGCGGCAAGGCCGCGGGACCCGACGATTCCGGCTCGGTTTCCCTTTCGCACAACTGGCGCAGCCTGCTCCGGGCCGAGCTCGCCAGCAACCCCCACCCCCTGAAGCAGGAGACGCAGCAGGACCCCAACGCGAGCTACTTTAACTTCCCGAGCATGATATTCACGTGCCTCGACGGCAAGGCCGAATGCTTTGCCAATCCCGAAACGGTGTCAACCGAAAAGTTCGACACCCGCGACAAAGACTACTGGATGTACGAGCCCGGGATGCTGCCGACGCAGACGCTGGCCACGCAGCTTGGCTGCCACACGGCGTTTGAGCAGGACGGCGGCAAGTTCAAGGCCGACATCGAGGCGCTCGAAGCGTCGACCGTGAATACGGTGGTCTACCGCCAGCGCGGCTCGGACGGGTTCCCCCAGGTAAAGTTTTCGGTCGTCGACAGCGACGTCGTCCGGGGCATAACGGGCTCGTACCTCTACTACGCCGGCGACAAGGAGCGCACGTACCTCCCCTTTGTGCCGCGGAAGCTGCACGGCTGCAGCCTGTGCCACTTGTACACCGGGTACTTTGCAAAAACCCACCGCGTCGACGAGTGCAAGGTCCTGAATGACGCCAACGAGGAGAGGCACATGCGGTACAAGCTCGACGGCGATACGACGCCGCAGGACTCTCAAGGCAGGGGGTTTTTCGCCCAGGAGAGCGTCGACCTGTCCAAGGCAAAGGAGGTGCGGCTCGAGTTTACGATCAACGCGCAGACGGTCGAGCGCGTCTGGAAGCGGAACGCCAACCCGGTTAACACCCACGAGATCGAGAGCGGGGTGGACGTCCAGCGGCTCCTGGGGATCAACCTGACCCACTACGGCAGCCGGCTCACCAAAGGCGCGTGCATCGGCGACACGTCGAGCCTGGGCAGCAAGTGCTTCTTCGACTCGAAGCTGCGGGTGCACCCGACCGACAAGATCACGTGCGTGGACAACACGACGCAGTACGCCGGCGCGTGCATCAACCCCCTCTGGGCGAACGACAAGCGGCTCTACTTCAAGAGCTCGCCCGACTTTGACGCGCGCGCCGAAAAGGTCAGCTACTGCGCAAACAAGTTTGGCTCGACGGCGACCGCGCTGTTCGACGACGACTTTTACGACGATGTCGTGGATGGCCGGGCGCAGTCGCTCTACGACGAGACGCGCAGCACGTACGTCCACTGCGCCGACGACCTGCTCTCGGACAACGAGCGCAAAAAGTTTTGCAAGGGCAGCGACCGGGCGCTGGGGGGCTCGAGGGCGGCCATGGGGCTGCGGCCCACCGCGAGGCTGACGATCGAGCAGGTGTGCGACTTTGGGCGAAACCGGTGCATCCTGTACCCCGAGGACCCGGTCTGGACCATCTCGCTGGTCATGCAGGAGCTGCGGAAGCGCCCCGTCGCGGACACGGTCGAGCTGGTGATGGTGCCGGTCAACTTTAACGTCCTGGTCAACATCCCGCTCTTTGCCACCATCGTGGACACGACGTGGTTCAACGACCCGCTCAGCGCCGACGCGGAGGCATTCTTCGAGGCCGCGGCCGTCGAGCCGCTCTTTCAGGCCATCAACGTCTCGTGGGGCGCCTCGCGGATCCTGGCCGACGGCTTTTGCGCCGCAGGGGGGCCCGCGACCGAGGACACGTCCACCTTTATGGCGCTGCTCTGGGCCGTGGTCGAGCTGATGAGCCCGGACGGCAAGCTGTACAGCGTCGTCTCGTTCGACAGCAGCACGGCGACCAAGAACGCGTTCACGAACCAGCGCCTCGAGTACACCGAGAGCGTCGTCTACCCCGACGTGCACGAGGCCGGCATCCGCAACGGCGCCCAGAAGATTTTGGTGCGCTCGGCGTTTGACGCGGAGACCGGGATCAGGGCGGCGCAATTCGCCCCTGCGTACGCCGGCCGGTTTGCCAAGGCCAGGCCGATCAAGTTTGAGGGCAAGCCGATCAGTGGCGGCGACACGTGCACCCGGTTCTTCTCGCAGGCGAGGACCAACTTTATCAACGTCGAGTTCTACCAGGACGGCCCCGGCTGCCAGGATCTCGCCGCCAACGAACGGGCCCCCGTGGTCGCGTTCGGGAAAGATGTCTCGCAGTCGTTCTGGAGCGGCACGCGGTGCTTTGGCTGCCCGGTGCACGGCCTTTTGGCCCGCGGCTTTGACACGACGCAAGAGTCAAACTTTCTGGCCCAGGACGTCGACGTCTCCGGCACCGCGATGGTGGACACGACGCTGCGGCTGCACTGGCGCGACTGCGGCGAGAACGTCACGGCGCTCGAGTGCGCCAACCTTGACTTTTTTGCCGGGGTCTCGCTGGCCCTGGCGCGCACCGAGGGGAACGCCGCCGTGGTCGGGTGCGCCGCCGCCGGAACAAACTCGCGGTGCTTTGCCGAGAGCGAGCGCGACGTCCCCTTTGTCGTCTCCATTGATCAGCAGGGGCTGCCGATCGAATCGTGGGTCGACGGCATCCGGCCAACGTCGTGCAACGACACGTGCGACTTTGACGAGGATACCGTCTACTGCGACCAGGCGTACGAGTGGCGCTGCGTCGACAACACGCTGGCCGCGGAGCGAGTCTTCAACGCCAGCAACACCTTTGGCACCGGAAACGGCCGCATCTTGGCCAACGGCACGTGCACCGAGGACGACGCGGGCACCCCGATCCCGCTGCTCCGGAGGCGTTTGCTCGAGTTTTATCCCGAGAAACTGCCGCCGTGGGTCGGGTGGGCAGGCGGCACCACCGTCAGCTTCCAGGGTCCGCCGTACGAGGGGACGACGCTCTTTGTCGAGCACGACGATACGCTGCGCTTTGGCGACCGCTTCACGTTTGACTGCTTTTCAGAGTGCGCCGACATCACCGCCGCAACGGCGTGCGCGGAACCGTGCACCTACGCCAACGAAACCTGCACCGGAGGTGCCCTGGTACAGCACAACTGCAACGATGTGATTTTCCATGTGGTGGGCTACGAGTTTCCGACCGAGGTGAACGAACCGGGGCGGCTGCAGATAAGCCGCAGCTACAACGGCACCGCGATCAATTTTGACGGCGGCGGCAGCGAGACGACGATGAACGAAACCTACAGTGGCGTCGTGACCCAGAACCTGACCACGGCGCTCATCTTTGGCACGCCGCTCGTGTCGACCCGGACCGAAGCAGACGGCCCCTGCGCCCCCGAAGACCTTGCGGTGCTCTCGGACGGCGCCCTTTTTGCCAAAGACGACGTGGCGGCGCAGCTGGTGCAGTACGAGGCGGCCGTGACCCTCACGCATCGCTGCAGCACGCTGGGGTGCCCCGGGGCGGTGGACAACACCGACGAGATCCCCGTGTGCAGGACCGAGCTGCCGTCGGTGGACGCCAGCGGCTTTTTCATGTGGCACACCTTCCTGGAGATCCCCGAGGCCGCGGTGTTCTCGATGCCGCACACGACCAGCCCGGGGTTCATCAGGATGGAGTACCGCGTCAAGCCGCTCTCGTCGGACGCCGAGGATGCGCTCAGTACGGACAGGCTTCTCGGCGTCAGGCTGCGGCAGCTCCACAGCGTCGACGACGATACCCGATGCCTGCAACGCGTCGGGACCGAGATCCAGTCCAACGTGTGCCAGCAAGGCATCGAGTCGCAGCTGTGGCTGCTGGTGCCCAGCGGCATGTTCGCCCGGATCGAGGTGCCAAACGACCCGTACACGTGCCTCTACGCCGCCGGCGGCGACAACCTGACGGCCACCGACCTCTCGCTGGTGCCGTGCCCCCCGTGCTTTGTCGGCTCGGGCCCCCATGTGGTAGGACTCGCCGACCTCGACGCGACGACGCTGCCGAAAACCGACTTTGACCCCGGGAACGGCGCAAACACGGGCAAGCCCGACACGCTCCTGATCCCGATCTCGACGGCCGAGCCGCGGGGCCTGTCGGTCAACGTCACCTCTGGCCTCTGCCTCTGCGACGACAGCTTCCTCTTCTCGGCCTACGCGTGCCCGTGCAACCTCGCAAACCGCCGGACCATCGACCTCGGCGCCGACTGCTCCCCCGCGGTGGGCATGCTGCTGGCCTCGTGCGGCAAACTGGGCGCCGGGCTCGCCGCGGTCGAAGGCTACAAACGCGACATGCGCGCCGCCTGCGCCCTGATCCGGCCCGGTACCCGGTACAACGGCAAGCTCCGGGGCCGCGGCGCCCTGTTCGAGTGCAACGCCAAGGGCGACATGGTGCACGTCATGGACCCCGGCACGGCCTTTGCCGACCGCGAGGAGATTGAGGGGCTTCCCGGGCTGGTCGGCGTCGTCTCCAAGGTGGTAATGCAGCCGTACCGGGCGAGCTACCCCTTTATTGTGCTCGCGCCCAGCGCGCTCGAGATCAACGTTACCTCGCTGCTCCAGCCCTTTGGCGACCACCTGCACACGCTCGCGGTCCAGGGCTTCAACAGCGGCCCGACCGTGTGGCTCGGCGTCATTATCGAGCTCACCTTTATTTTTGTGGCCGTGCTGCTCCAGTGCTTCCTGTGTGCCAGGCCGGACGAAACCCAGAAGATCCTCAATAATAAGCGCCTGCAGGGCTCCGAGCCCAATCCAGAGCCCCAGGCGAAAGAAAAGCAAAACTAGCGGACGAGGGCAAAGAGGGCACGGATGCCCAGCCCCTCGGGCGTGGTCGCGGGCGACACCAGCAGTTCGGCGAGGTGCCGGTGTTTCAAAAGCTCTAGGCAGTTTGGGTCGAGCTGCGTGCCGCATCCGAGCTTGCCCGAAAAGGCTTGGGCCGCGCGCACCGCGTCCGTGGCGCACCACTGCTCCCCTTTCCGCACCGCCTTGCAGTGCCTGAGCACCTTTTTCCACACCTGGGCCGGCCGCGTGCCCGGAAACAGTGGCCGCATCGGGTCGACCACGTTGCAGTAGACCGGGATTTCCGACGGCTGCGGCCTCTCCTTGACGGCGTAGACGAGCGGTCCCCCTGGCACGCCGCAGTTCTGGAGACCCAGGAGGCATACCGGCAGCGATAAAAACGGCGAGACGTAGCTCCCCGCGCTCCGCCTGTTTCCGATGACCACGACCGTCACCTTTTTGCCGCCGAGGGCGCGGTAGAGCTCCAAAAACCCGATACTCACCTCGTACGCAAACGGGTGCGACGCCGAGACAAAGGGGCAGAAATCGCGGTACCGTGGCTTGTGAGGCCCGGAAAACCTCGTCTCGGTCCGCCGGTAGTCGCGTTCCCGCTGCGCCGATTCGATGAGGAGGTTGTAGACCGTCTCGGCCTTTGGGTTCTGCTGAAAGGTCGCGGCGCAGTACCCGAGCGCCCACTCAACAATCTCGTTCCGCGTGGCGGGGGAACCGGCCGCAAACTCGGCCAGCGTCGGGTGCCAGATCCTGTGGGGGTGCACAAACGCCGCTTCGCCCTCGGGAAAATGCATCCTGCCGAGCTCGGCGCAGATGGCCCCGCGCCTGGGGTCCGCCGCGCGTTTAGCCCGCAAATCCCACGGCGTCCGTCGAGGCAGCATTGGAGTATTTATGCCATTAAGGGTTTTATTGTGCGTAAAAAAATGGCTAGCGCTGTCATCACAATCAGCTCATCAGATTCTGAGTCGGATTCCGATTTGCCCCCGGTCGTGCTCGGGTTTGGTGGTGGACGGAGTGACGACAAACCGGCCACGGAGGTGGTGGAGCCGGAAGAAGACGAGAACTTTCTTCAAATTGTGTACTCTTCGGACGAAGAGGACGAGGTTGAGACGCTGATAAGCGAAGACGAAGTTTTGGTCGACACTCAGCCCGAAGAAAGCGTTTTGACCGTCGCCGACTCCGACTCTGACGAAGAGGAAGGGCCCCCATCGAACCGGATTGTGCAGTACATTGCCGCGGAAAACGTCTTGGGAGACAGATTCATTCGGGCTAAACGCAAGCGGCCCGCCGTGTTTAACTCCGACGACAGCGACGGCTACGTCAGTTTTTAGCTTCACAATGGAGGCGCACCGGCCAGATTGTCTGCAGCAGCAGCGGTGGTTCCCGTACAATCCCGAGTGGGTCTACCGCCTGATGGTGGAATCGATCGAACACATGGTTTGGCTGAAACGGGAAACGCCGTACGTCTTTTACGCGGCGCGCGAAACGCTCCTTTGGTTTCTCGGCGAAATGCGGTGCCCGCTGGAGCAGCTGTGCGCGCTGTGCACCGCTGTGTATGCACTGGCCGCCAAGCAGCATTCGGCGCAGGAGGCGTTCTCCGTCGAAAACGTGGCCGACGAGCTCTTTATCTGTTTTTGGAGCTACAGCTTTCACGTCACCCCCGCATGCGTTTCTCTCGACGACCTTATGAAGACCGAGGCGTTGGTGTTCCACATGCTCGGGTGCGTTGTGCCCGGCGGCGATCCGAGCCTCGTCCGCGCGTTTAAGAAGTATATTCACGACAAGAGGCTGGGAACCGGCTCGACTACGGCTCTTTTCAATATGGCCGAGCGCATCCTGCAGACGACGGTGACGCCCGAGATCCTGGGCCTCCCCCATCGCGTGCTTTTCGTCACGATCGATTTTGCGATGCGCAGTCTGGGAAAAACGGACGAGCACAGCATCCGGGACCTCGTGCTCCACGTGGCCGGCCTCCACTATAAGAGGGGCCGGGCGCGGGTCGGAAAACGGAAACGCGGGGCCGATGAACCCAAAGTCGAGCATGAAATGCGGCGAGGTCCGCAAGTCGACGCGGAAGGGGAAGAAGATCATGAAGCTGTACTGCACTGACGGGAAGCGCAAGCTCGTGCACGCCGGAAGCGTCGGCTACGGCAACAACTACTCGGCGGCCGCGCGCGCCAACTTTAAGGCCCGCCACCACTGTAAAGACGCAAAGCCCGGGACGGCCCGCCACCTCGCCTGCACCAAGCTCTGGAAAAAGGGGGGGCGCACCACCTCGAACCCCCGGGGCCACAAGCACGGCAAGTACTGAGCCGTCAGAGGCCCACGAGCCGCTTGGTGGCGTCCGTCAGCAGCTTGGAGTCAAAGTAGAGGTGGCTGTCTTCGCCGTCAAAGGGGAACGGGACCCTGTCGTCAAAGGTGACCGGGCACGAGTGGAGGTCGTAGTCGCGTTTCATCGTTCTGTGCAGGTAGAGCAGGTCCCAGAAGGCACAGATATACTCGTACCGCTTCGCCTCCTCGGCCGCAATCTGCGGCTCCTTCTCGTAAATGCGCGCATGCTCCCCGTCCACGCCGGCGGTGACCAAACGGACCGACCGGGCCACCACGAACCACTCGACCGCCTTGAAAAAACGCCCGGTGCTGCTGCCGGTGATCCTGGGGATTCGAGGATGCTCTGCCAGGGCGCGGTTCACGCCGGCCAGAAGCGCATGGCGCTGCTCAAGCACCACCGGGTAGACCTCATTGCGCCATGGTTTCGTAATCGAGCGCTCAAAGCTTTCGCGGCAAAGGCAGGTCGGGCGCGTCTCGCTCACCTCAAAGGTCGTCACCGGAAGGTTCAGGAGCCCCTGCAGTCTGGGGAGCCACGCTTCGAGGAACATCCACTCGGCCTCGGCCTCGGTCGCCTCGGCCCAGAAGTGCGCCATCATGAGTTCCAGGCGTCCCTTGCGCTCTGGCAAATCGGCCCATTTGGGAGAGTTTGCCCATTTGGTCTTGAGGGCCTCTGGCCTCAGCTTCTTCCGCTTGGCGAGGGCATGCGCGATTCCACACCAGGCCCGTTTCTTTCGCGCCTCAAGCAGTTTGTGCTCAACAATGCCGACCCGTGCCAACGCTTCTTCCCGGGCCAAATCCCCGCGCAGCGACGCGAGCGTCATCAAAAAGACGCCTTTGTGGGGTCAAAAAAAAAAGTGAGGGGTGTTTGTTTGGGCCGCGGTTGCTAGGGTGGGGGAGGGGGTTGGCGGCGTTTTTTACGGTGCGGTGCGCTTGGTGGGGCCCTGTCCGGTGGCCTCTTCCGCACAACGCTTGCGTTTGCCGTTGCCGAAGAGCCGCCGAAGCTTCTTGATGTTTCCCTCAAGCTCCGCAATCCTCTTTTCGTGCTTTTTGACGCTCTCGTTGAGGACTTGGATTTCCGCCTGGGCAGTCTCCTGGTCAGCAGCAGTCGCACCGACGATGCGCGCCAACTCGGACATGTGGTGAGCCAATTGCTCCGGCGGGAACAGTTTCCGGCAGGCACCACCCGTGCCCGAACCGCAACAGCCGCGAGGGTCATTGGGGTTCTTGCTGGGAGTCCCGGGCTGGGCGTTTCTGACGGCGTCCTCTTGTCCCGAAAACAAAAGGCTGCAAATATCGTCGACGGCTTCTTCGTCTTGTGGCGTCAACGGGCGGGGTGTCAATGGACGATCCCCAAGGTCGAAACTCCCTTCGCCGTCCACCCCTTCCACCTCCTCACTCAGCACCCTGAACTGCGACATCCGGCTCGACCCGCCACGCGGAAAGGTACAATTGTGAAGTGACGCCAAACAATGTATTTAGAACAAAAAAAAGTGAACAATGAAACAATGGCAACGATAACGCAGGAGAAACGGAACGTGTGGTGCGTGTTGCTGTTTGGGCTCGGCGTTGCGGCTGCATGTTTGACGACCAAGCCGGCGGGGGGGTACCTCATCCTCGCGGCATGCTTCTCGCACCTGGCCGTCGTCGCCACCATCATCGAGGGGCGGTACGCCAAGGAGTGCCAGAGAACCAAGCACATGGTGACGGACGGGTTTGCCGCCCTTGCGGCCCTGTTCGCCGTGCTTTCCCTTGCAACGCCCCTCGTCCGGGAGTTTGCGATTGTCGGCGTCTCCCTCGTCTTCATCGTCCTCTTTGGCACGCTCAGCGAGGACTGCGAGGAACGCTCCGATGGGGTTTATCCATATCTGCCATAGCTAGCGCATCACTCGGCAGGGCCGGCACCAACGCGTTCAACAATGAGCCGCTTTGCCCCGTGTGTCCGCCCGTTCCAATCAAAACGCCAGCCATATCTCGTGCTCGGACAGAGCGCATTCATCAGTCTGAGTGCAGTCGCGTATGCAGGGGTGTTTGTCTTTCCGTTTGGAACAACCATGCGATACGCCTCCGTGATTGAAAACCCGTTATCCTGGTTACTCGATTCTTCGCGTTGCAAAACAGCCATCGCCAGGGCATGGCACAGCACGTCAGTCTGGGCGGCCGGATTGTCTCCGTTCAGCTTGTAGGTATCCGCATAGTTCACCGCTGGTGGGGTCGCAGGACCACTGCTGCCGGCTGGAGACGCCGCAGGAGTGCTGCCACCTACAACAATCACATCGCCTTCGACCGCGACAAGACCGGCGGGCGCAGCCCCTCCATCCTGTCCTTGAGGTGGATCGTGCGCTTCAGGTCCCGCTGCGCCAGAATTGAAAGCTTCAGCCGGAAAAAGGATCAAGCGTGCAGCTGCTTCGGTTTCCCGCAGTGCAGCATGTTCTGTCCGCTCGGCCGAAAGTTTCTCTTGCAGCACAGCGTTCTCCGCCTCGAGGTCAGAAATGCGCCGTGTCTTTTTTTCCAGTTCTGCCTGTGCCTCGTCAAAGACGCGCTTGCGGGTTTGCTTTGCCTCCTCGACGGCGCGCTCGCGGGTTTCCTTTTCGTTCTCTGCATGTGCTTTGGCTTTGGCGACCCTCTTGGTGGCCTCCGCCAACGCGTCCTGCACCGGCGGGAGAGAGAGAGAGAGCGGAGACCGGGGGAGCGTGAACACGTGCGCGTGACCATCAATGGGAAAAAGGGGGCGGGGGAAGGGGAGTGACGGGCGGAGCGGGGGCGCGCGGGGCTGAAAAAGGCCAAACTCAACGTACCAATGCGGCAGCCAGCCCGGAACCACCCCCTGCATCCCCCGCAGACTCAGACCCGCACCCCCCTGGACACGCGGCAGCCATAATCCACACACCAACCACGCGGAAAGTGGTCTCTCTCGTGGTCCATAACCTTTTTTCTCACCGCGTGTTGCTGCAGCCGCCGGGTGCGCTAAGGTGGCGGAGGCCATGTCGGTGGAATGGTGAGAACATGGGCAGGGCTGTCCATTCTGCCCATTCTGCCAGCCCTTCCGACCCTAACCCCGCGGTTGTTTTCGAAAGGGTCCTTTAACAAGTGTGCGGAAGACGAGACAAGGATGAGACGCGTGGCGCCCCGGCCGGTGCCCGAGGCTGTGTGGTTGAACAAGGTCGGCCTTGGGGCGCTTGGCACAAGTATTGGGCTCAATCGCGATGAACCCGGCGGGCGCGGCCCCATGGGAAAGCTATCCAGCCTGGGAAAGGAGGCCCCCCAACGGGGAAAATCCGATCAAGCCTGGACCCCCCCACAACCCTTTTTTTTTTGTT
>Ga0209634_1000787_pt1 | contig 23998 bp, 28 predicted proteins | sample LinPmetageLP40_FD_184043 | JGI IMG/M metagenome (GOLD analysis project Ga0209634, IMG submission 184043) | Marine viral communities from the Pacific Ocean - LP-40 (SPAdes) (version 2) | ecosystem: Environmental > Aquatic > Marine > Oceanic | place: Pacific Ocean | collected 2010-08-26 | reverse complement strand
CTAAGTTGCCAAAGTTTTCAGCGGCGGCCATCATTGCATTTTGCACAGCTTCTGGATTGTTTTCAGGAGTAAAACCTGAAGAAGGGTCCATCATGGGATCAGCCATCATGGGATCAGCCATCATGGGGTCAGCCATCATGGGGTCCATGGGAACCGTACCACCTTCTTGCATAGGCAACACACCACGACCCATCAAAATGTCTTTTTGCGTTATTTGTCCATCTCCGCTGTAATCCGGGAATGATTTTGCTTCTCCGCCTTTAGCAAACATTTGTCTGCCCATCAAACTTCTGTTCATCATCCGAATAACCCCGCTTTAGATGCTCCTGTTGCGGCTGACAGACCGGCTACTCCCAACCCAAGCATGGATTGTGCCGGAGAAACACTAGGTGCTGTCGAGCCCGTAATTGATTGTTGAGATGTTGGAGCACCTTTATAAATATCTGAAAGGAAACCAACTCTCTGGTAAGGTTCGTACAATTGTGCCATATCAGACTGACGATTGGCTTCCAGTACTGCTTGATTTTGAGCTTGTTGAGTCTTACCAAGATCAAACAGGAATCCTTGCTCACCCTGCATTAACTGTTGGTTCATCTGACCCAAGCTTGCCTGACGAAGCCCTGCATTTCCTAGAGCATCAGCAGTTTGCAAACCAAGTTGACCGTATTGCGTACCTAAATTACCTATACCTTCACCCATTCTACCGTACATTTCCCGACCTTGCAGTCCAAGTTGTGCGGCACTTTGAGCACCTTGCATACCCTGCGTACCTAGCCCTTGACCTAATTGCGCATATTGCCCAGAAAGTTGACCGGCTAGTTGTTCTGCGCCAATTCCTTGCTGTCCTGCACGATTTGCAATGTCAGCCTGAGTTTGAGCGCCTTGTAGTCCTAGCTGTCCGGCTTGTTGTGCCATCTGACCAGTAAGCTGTGACGCACTAAGACCGGACTGTGCCGCTAACTGCTCTACAGACATGCCTTGTTGCGCTAAAGCTTGTGCATTCTGTGCGGCTTGTTGTTGTGCTGACAGACCTAACTGACCTGCGGTTTGACCCGCGGACACACCTAACTGACCTGCTTGCAAGGCACCCTGTTGCGCTAGTTGCTCTGCCGCAAGACCCTGCTGACCAAAGGCTTGCGCCGCGCTTGTGCCTAATTGAGCAGTTGTCTGAGCATTTCTAGCCGCTTGTTGCTCGGCAGTTAAACCTGTTTGCGCCGCTAACTGCTCGGCAGAAAGACCTAGTTGACCTTGTTGCTGAGAAAGTTGTCCGGCTAACTGCGCGGCAGACATTCCGGCTTGGGAGCCTTGAGCCACGTTCGATGCGGCAAGCTGTTCGGCACTTAGACCGGCTTGACCACCCTGCAAAGCACCCGCTTGACCCATTTGAGCCGCAGACATCAAAGCTTGACCGCCTTGTTGCGCCGCTTGTTGCGCCGCTTGATCTGCCGCAAGTCGTTGCTGACCACTTTGTAAAATACCTTGTTGCGCCATTTGCTCGGCAGACATGCCTAATTGTCCGGCTTGTGCCGCATTAGCCGCCGCTTGTTGATTTGCAGACAGACCCATTTGACCACCCTGCAAAGCGCCGGATTGTATAAGATTTTGCGCTTGCATACCTGTTCTAGCGCCAAGATCCGTGGCCGACAGGCCAAGTTGACCCTGCTGTTGAGCCGCTTGTGAGGCTAATTGTTCTGCTGAAAGCCCTAACTGACCCGCCGCTTGCGCCGCTTGAGTGGCAGACCCTGCTCCGGCTTGACCCAGAGAACCTGTTAAGGACGCCGCTTGCTGTGCTCTAGCTTGTTGTTGCTCAAACGCTTGCTGTGCTCTTTGTGAAGCACTTTCAAAACCAGTTTGCCGCATTTGTGCCGCGGTCCGCGCTTGTTGCTCCAATGTGTTTCGAGCTTGTTCTGTTTCCATGATTCCGCTACGAGATCCACCAAAAGCACCGGCGCTAACAGCTTGCGCACGATTACCCTGTTGTTGAATATCACTGGCTCGTTGAATATCTTTAAGAGCTTGTTGTACTGCGGCATCTTCAAATTGATTCATAAAAGCGCCGGAAGAGCTAGGATCAAACCCACCTGTTGTACCGGCTAATTGAGAAATGCCTTGTTCTGCTCTTCCAACACCCATTTGACCTGCGCGTTCTAACGCTGTAGCCGCTTTACCTGTAGTGTCTCTAGCACCTTGGACAGCCCTTCGCGTTTGCATTGCCGCTTGATCTGCCGCACTTGTTGCGCCAAATTGAGTATCAGATTGTATACTTTTAGCGGCTTTAGCAACATCACTAACACCGGACAAGGCATCTTCATAAGCACCTAATCCACCTTGCGTAGCTCGATCTAAGCCTTGTTGAGCACCTGCCGCTTGTTGTCTAGAACGATCAGCCGCTTGCAAAGCTCCGCCCATTGTCTCAAGCGCGGTTTGTTGACCCTGTTGCGCGGCTCCTGTAACCCCAGAAGCAAGTCCGGCGGCGGCTTGTTGTGCCTGTTGTTGCGCTCGAGCAATTCCTTGGCTTGTTTCATCGGCTTGAGTTCTAGCTCGACTTGTTACATCACCAAGATCACCGTATGTTCTTGCGGCAGTAGCTTCAGCCCCTTGAACGGCTTGTTGTGCCTGTTGCGCGGCAGTTCTGCTTGCTTCACGACCGCTAAATCTTGCATCTTGCGCCGTGGTACGTCCACGTTGCGTAGCTGTTAACATTTCCGAAGGCAATAAGGCGTTAGCTTGTGAGATTTGATTCTGTGCAAGCGCGGCATTTGCTCTAGCGTTGTCAGCCGCATCGTCTGTAAGACCTTCCGCCGCTCTTGCTGAAGTTAAAGCTTGTGAAGCGCCGGTGGCCGCGGCCATTTGTCCGCCAGTTGTTGCTCTAGATAATTGATCTGCTAGCCCGGCGGTAACATTAGTTCCACCCTCTCTTGAAGCTTTTGCAACATCCTGTGCCATAGCCCCTGACTGAGACATGGCTGTTTGAGCAGGTGAAATTTGCCCGGGTATAGCGTCATATGCCGCTAATTGGTCGGCCATAGATTGATTGGCTATGGTTCGTGCGCCAAGGGCTGACTCTGCTAATCCTGCCTGACCGGCACCGGTATCTAAAGAACTTCTTGCTAACGCGTTGCCGATACCTGTTTGACCGGCAAGTGTTTCTTGATTTATGCCTTGTGCGGCAGAAGCCATCATACTAGCCGCATCTCTTTGGAAAGGTTGAGCGGCTTGCATAATGCCGCCTTCCATTTGATTTGTTTCTTCGTTATATACTCCGCCTAACGCCCCGACGGAGTCGCCCATAGAATAAGCGGCCTGTTGCACATATGGTTGAAAAGCACCCACGCCTTCTGAAGCTAATCGCACAGCCTCGTTTTGCAAAGCAGTTTGGTCTGCTACTTGTTGTCTTGGTAGGCGTCGAACATCGCGTGTTTGTCTATTACCGCTAGCGTCTAAATAAGATTCTTGTTGGTAAACGACGTTTCCATCTGGATCCATCATAGGACTGCCGTCAGGATTTAACCGCGGTTGTCTAAAACCAACGCTTTGATCAGCTAATTGTTTTGCAGAACCTAAAAGACCGAGTTTATACGCCTCAATTTCGGGGGCTTCGCGGACTATCGATTGAGTGGTTTCAGTAGCCATTATGCCATTGCCCTCCCTCTACGTTCTAAGTTACGCATGACATCGTACATATTTTTAATGCCTTTAGTCTGGCTTCCGTTGCCTAAACCTTTAACCGCATCAGTAGTCATCACAAACTCACCGGGCATTAAGAGTGCTCTAACACTGTCTTCATTAGCCACACCTTCATTAGGCATTATACCGCCGTTGCGTCTCGGAAATATTTCACCGCCTTCGTTAAAACCCAAAACTGGCGAGCTAGCGAAACCGTCTTTAAACACGTTACTTTTTGCTATTTCATTTCGTAACAAATCTTCTGAAGAAGGGTTTTCATCATCGTAATCTTCGTCGCTGTCCTCTGCGGTAAAGCTTCCGCCTCCATATTGACCATAAGGATCATAAATAGCAGACCCTAAATCACTAACCATGTAGCTTCTTGGATCTGCCCGAAGCAAATCTTCGCCTGTAGTTACAGAACCATCCGCATTTCTTCGTAATATGCCGGGATCTTCCATAGGAGGTACATCAAACATTCCCGTCGCACCCATTAGGGCTGTACCGGCAAGAGCACTGGGACCGAATTTAGCTAACATGCCGGGACCTGCCTTGTTAAAGGCGTCAAGTACTAAAGCATCTTTAGCCGCTTGGCTCATAGTTGAGCTTTTAAGTGACGCCGCCATTCTGTCAGCCGCCGCTTGTTGCGCTTCTTGCACAGCAAAATCAGACTTTCCTGCTTGCGTCATATATTCTTTGAAACCAACGTCTTGGCTAAATTCTGCCGGAAGTGTGCTTGGATCTACCCCGCCGGTTGATCCCGTTCCCAGTTGCGGCACACCTTCTGTTATAGGAGTTCCGGTCATGCTGTCACTAATAGCTGTGTTGGCGGCGTCTAGATTTGCTTGCATGTTAGATCCACCCAAAGAGCCCGTGCCCCCCGCTCCATCAGGCATTGTAGGAACAGCATCTATAACCGGAGCCGCTTGCGCGGTCGCTTGAGCGGTTATTTCAGCCGGAGTTAAAGCGGTGGCTTCTGGACCTGTAACCATATTATCGAAACTAAATACGGGGCTACCGCCTTGCCCTGTTATGGCATTTCCAATATTTGCAAACCCTTGTGAGACATTACCTAAACTACCCGCGGCTTGGACGTTACCGACAAAGGAACCCGTACCACCGCCCATTGCTCCACTTACACCCGTTGCAAGAGCGCCAGTGGCTCCACTTAATAACGCAGATTTAAATGCATCTTTGAGATTACCGCCTTGCACAAGCGTTGCAATACCAGACCCCATTGCCGCACCCCAAATCGGACCGAATATTGCAGTTCCAACAATAGGTAAAATAATGTGAGCGGCTTTTTTAAGCGCCTTACCAACTTTCTTAAATACTTTTTTGACACTTTTAAACAACTTAGAGAAAAAACCAAACTCCATCAGCCCTGTTTCAGGGTTAATGCTGTTTTCACTAGAACCAACCACGTACCTTTCAGGATCTGTGATACCTTGTTCACGCAAATGACTAAAAATAGATTCTTTTAATTCAGGACTTTGCTCTATAAGGCGTCTAGGAACAACAAGCTCGCCTGTTTCAACATGCACAACCATGTCATCACCATAACGACCTAACGATGCCATGCGTTTAGAGACTTCAGAAAACTCTACGACGTTACCAATGCCTTCAGACCCAACTTGTTTTTCAGCCTCTTCTGCTTCTAAAACCGCAAAATCTTCGTCTGACATTGCAAAGTCGCCAATACCACCTTCGGGTACTTCTTCAACTTCTAAAAGCTCTTCATCTTTTTTTAATGCTGTTTGACCCATTATCCTGCTCCACCTGACAAAGCTATTGGCATTGTGACTTCAATCATTGTACTTCGTTTTTCTTCGCCCGTCCAAAAGTTGCCGCACTGCGGACAGTTCTCTGTAACAGGTAAATCGAGTTGCGTATTTACCGTCAAAACATACGAACATTTTGTACAAAAAATAGAGTCTTTACTCATGAAATTGCTACGGTGGCCGCGCCTACCGCTCCTGTACCCACATTACCTCTAGGGTGAGGCATGTATGGGATTGTTACCTTTACATAGCCGTCTTGTTGAAATAACCCACCAAGCTCTAAACCTTGGTCATCGGTTTGTAAATTTGTTAAAACTAAATCTGTTGCTCTCCACGGTCCCGGATTGTTGATTTGTTGCAAAAATACCGCAAAAGACCTTACGACTTCCGCCATAAAGGGCTTATTGTACTCATCCGGAGCACTTGGAAACTGTGGTTGTACTAATCCTCTAGACACTAACGTCTCCCGTCTTGTTGTATGTCTACTCTGGGGGAGCCTAGTCTCCACCCAACACCTGTATTTACTGATTCAACTTTTAACGCAAAAGATCGACCCCTTAACCTTAAATTTACAAAATTGGTAAATTGCTCAACAGGTACGGTGGCTGTTCTAACAGTCGAACTAGTCGTAGTATTAGTGTAATTTTCACCGGGATAGTTACGTGCTTGCAAAATAAAACTAGCCGAGGGTGAGTCTGCTGTAGAGTCGGTAAAAGTTATGTCTGGTATAAGTTTTTTCAAGAACACAAAATTATCGCCCTCACCTATATCCATTTGACTGCTTTCAATATACGAAGAAACTGCCGTTACAGGTGCTGTGCTTCCGTCATCAAACCCAAATTCTTGCAAATACAGATAATTATCAGTGCTTGCACTAATAGGATTTTTGTTAATGCCGCGATCCATCCAAGCGGTACGGTTTAGAGCACCATAGTACCAAACTTGTTCTTGATAATTGTAAACAACGTAACGATCATTTTCGTTACTAGAACCTGAAGGATAAAACCACCAGATTTCAGAAAAACTAGAATTTACCCCGGCAACAACTTTTTCAGCTTGGTTAGAATTAAAATCGTCAAAAACAAAAGCACGAACCGTGCACGGTAACTTTTGAACTTGACCGCCATAGATATAAAAGTCTTCTACACCCATCCAGTAAATGTTGTCATCTACCGCGGTTGCCGCTAGAGGACTAGCAATTGTGATATTTTCCGCTACTTGTGTAATACCGAAAGTAAAAGGAGGGCCTATAAACTGCATAGCATGTAAAGAAGAATCGGTAAACACCATTATTTGTTGCTTAGTTTCTACCGCTGTAATAATTTCAGAACCAGAACCTATACGCAAATCACCCGCAGTGTTAGTAGCTAAAGACTGCCACACTAACGGGTTACCTTGATCAGAAAATCTAATCAAAAGTGGGTCTTGTACGCCGATAGAGGTTTCAGCATCGCACCCAAAAACAATAACGTGTCTATCTCTATCTGACACCAACACTTTCTTTGCAATCGTAGGTGCTGTTCCATCACTACTTACACCATCAATAACTAAGTCTTGCAAAGCGACCGCTCGGGTAAAAGGACCTGTTATAGAAACACTTTTGTCCCAATAAAAAATGCCGCCGTTGCGAACATTTATAATTAAATCTTCACCTAAATTGTCATGGCTCCAAATTCTAAGTTGCGAGCCGGCAACCGTTAGATTAGCAGAGGAGCCCCACGTATTTCTGCCCCATGTTCCTGCGCCCCAACCTGTTCCCGCGACAGAGGTATCTAGCCCTACGTTAACTTGGTATTTACCAATTACGGAGCCTCCACCATTGCCTGAATCAGATCCACTGGCCGTAACAGTCGTCGGCGTTAAAACACCATCTACCGTAATATCACTGATAGTAGATACGGTTCTTGCAGTAATCGTGTAAGCACTTGTACTGGAAACAGTGTCAACTTGATATTCTTGGTTAAGAATCGCGGCGGTTATGTTGCCGCCTAGAGATGCGGCACCGCTGAAAGTTACAAAATCACCAACAATCACACCATGGCTTGTATCTGTAACGATTATACTAGTAGAGCCGTTGGCCGCGGAAAACGTAACATCGCCCGCCGCGGTTGTAACGCGGATTGGCGTAATATCGTTAAATCCACCACCTTCGTCTATATAGTATTTAAGATGAGTACCTACACCTACGTATGAGGTGCTATCTAAAGCAACGAAAGGATGTAAAGCGCGAGCAGTTCCTAGATAAGAACGCCCTGACTTTTTTTGCCAACCACCAATTTTTTCTGGCGTACCAAACCTAAACCGAATTTTATCGCAGTCAAACCAACCACCTTCGTTAGTGTACGAGGTAGTTTCGCGATTAACACCGGGTCTAAATTGCAGTTTAGTAAGGGGCATTTCATCTCACTTTAATAAAGTTTACGCTTCTTCTACTTCGTCTTCTACGATTTCAACACTATCTTTTATAGCATTAGCATAGGCTGATATAAGAACATCTAGCTCTGCTGTTCTAATCTGATGAGCATTGCGCTCTGATCTTAGCTCGTTAACACGAGCAACATTTGCAATGGCTTCTGGCGTTAAATCTGACTCTTCGTATGTAACGTCGTTAATAGTAATCATTATATATCCTAGTAAGTAATGTGTAAGTTACCAGATGCCGATGCTTGTGACGGATCATCTGAAGTGATGTAAATATGGATCGAAGTGTCTGACATACCATTGGTTTTAATTGTGAAATCACACGACTCCAGTGTTTGCACGGTGTGGCTTTTATCGTAAGAGTTACAACTAGTTTTTACTCTTATTGTCCACGTTTTATTTTGCGGCGCATTACCCTGTATTGTTGCAGTAGCGTTAAAAGTTGCACCTCCGGTGTAGCCTGATTTCTTTTTATCCCAACTTCCATTTGCCAATGTAAAATCCATTCCGGTGCTACTACTACTTCCAACAGGGTTGGTCATAATGTCAGCTTTACCGAATAACTTTTTAATAAAATTCATTATGAGCTCCAAGGTAGTCCTTCAGCCTGTGTTGATGCACGATCAATTTGACCTTGCACTCGTGCTGTACGGTTATCTTCAACGCGCTTTTTAGCTTCAGCGGCTGTTTCTTCACCTTCTTTTATGCTGTCATATATCCAACCTAAAACGTCAGACTCTTTAAGATCGGAATATTTAATAAAATCTGATGAGGATGCATCGTATGTGCATAGTAACTTACCGCCTTCTACCGCTGTGTAAACAGGGTCTCCATCAGAAGCCGCATTGCAAGTCCAATACGCTTTAATAACGCCACCATCAGCGTCCATGTGGGTCATACTGGTCACTGACCAAGTAGTGGTTATAGCCATGATTTAGCTCCTAGGCATCTGGGTCGTAAGCAATAGCAGTTGCTATAGCTGTGTTAATAGCAGTCATATCACGACTACCGTAGTCATCAAAGGCAACAGCCATAGCCATATAACCTTCACTTCGCATTACGCGAGCTTTCTTTTCTTCTGGTGTATCGTCATTGCAAAACTCATTGTCTGGATTAAGACAGTTGTTAATGACACTAACGCTACCAGAAATTGCGTCATACATTGTTTGTATCTCTTCTTCAGTTCTAGCTTCACTCATGATTATTTATCCTTCTAAGGTTTCTATTCGTGCGGTTAATGCTTCAATCAAGGCTTGTTGTTCTTGGATGGCTTTGACTAGGATTGGTACAAACTTGCTGTACTGTAGACCCATCTGCTTACCGTCTTCAGTGTGGCTAGAGACTAGATTAGTTTTGTTGTCTTTGTTGTAACCTGCGGCAATTTCTAGGGCTTCAACTTCTTGAGCTTTGAAACCTATATCCAACCAATCTTCTTTGTGGGTTCCATCTGGAGATTGTGCGTTAAGGTCATAACCATCAGCAGTCTTGTCACCATACTTAGAACGCTTGTCCCACTTGTAGGTTACAGGTTGCAAGTCTTTAACAAACTCTAAGCCAAGGTCTAGGGATGTAAAGTCTGTCTTGTCTCTTGCATCAGAGGCTACTGTCCAATCTACTTGAATATGTGCAGAAGTAATTCTTTCATCACCCAATCCAATCTTATTAGACGCAGTAGTTTGTGCGCCTCCGGGGCTTCCTGTTCTCAGAGCATCGAGTCCAATTGCTATATTATTAGACCCTGATGTGATTTGAAAACCTGCGGCTCTACCAATCCCTGTATTTGATGCGCCAGTAGCAACACTAAGGGCTATAGAACCACAAGCAGTATTTTCATCTTCACAGTTTGCTGATAGCGCCTGATATCCAATTGCAACATTTTCCCCACCATCATCAGTCAGATCACCTGCAAGACCACCAATGAAGGTGTTTTTAATGCCTGTGGTTATTGCGGCTCCAGAGTTATGACCTACAGCTACGTTGTACATATTTGTTGCTGATGCAGGATTTTGAGAGTTTAAAGCAAATGTACCAATCGCTACACTTTCTGAGCCTAAGATATTTGTTGTTAAAGCAGAGTAACCCATAGCAACATTGTTATCAGCATCTGTCAGGGCATCACCTGCTAAAGCACCAATAATGGTATTTTGAACGCCTGTGCTTACTGCTACTCCTGCCTGAAAGCCCATAGCAGTGTTAAACATATCAGTAGCTACGTCATCTCCGTTACCATCTACAGGTTTTTGCGCTGTTAAACAATCTGTTCCTACTGCTACTGACTTACTACCTAATACATTTGAACTTAAAGCATTAAAACCAACGGCTACGTTAAAGTCAGCATCTGTTGTGCTATCGCCTACTAAAGACCCTACATAAGTGTTGCGGACACCTGTAGTTATTGCAAGACCAGAATGAAAACCTACGGCTGTATTATGAGAATCTGTTGCAGAACTATAGTTTTGATTAGTTAAAGAACTTTTTCCAATAGCTGTTGATTTACTTCCTTGTGTATCAGCATCTAATGCACCGTACCCAACAGCCACGTTAAAGTCTGCATGGGCTAAATGGTCACCTGCTGAAGCACCGATAAGCGTGTTTTGTACGCCTTCTGTTACAGCAACACCTGCCTGATAACCCACTGCCGTGTTGTAATTATCTACATCAGAGTTTTGAACTTTTAAAGTTTCAAACCCTACTGCTACATTTTTTCTTCCTGTATCTTCAGTAAGCAATGATTCATAACCAATAGCTACATTACTATGACCTGTTGTAGTAGCTTTACCTGCCGTATGCCCTACACCAACATTGTTACCTCCTGTTGTAGTAAGTCTTAGTGCCTGTGCGCCAATAGCGACATTGTTTGAAGAGTTTGCACTACTTCCACCGTATAAAGCCAATTTACCTACAGCAACATTACTATCGCCATCGGCTAAATTACCACCTGCCTCATGTCCAATAATTACATTGCCTATGCTTTCTTGAGAATCTGTTAAAGCGTTATAACCAATAACAACATTTTCTGCTCCTATGTCCAAAGCATCAGCCGCTAAACCTCCCATAATGGTATTTTGTGTGCCTGTGCTTACTGCCGCACCTGCGTTATATCCTACTGCGGTATTAAGAGCATTTGTCGCACTGCTGTTTGATTGTACGCCTAAAGCGTTCCAACCAATGGCTGTACTGTACTGACCTAATATTTCAGCGCCTAAAGCGGATGATCCTAATGCTACGTTTCTATCTGAGTTAGTTAAGGCATCACCTGCTAAAGCACCTATAATTGTGTTTTCAGTGCCTACGGTTACTGAGGTTCCTGCATCTGTTCCAATAGCGGTGTTGTACATATCAACGGCTGTGGCGTTTCCGCTACCATCTACAGGATTTTGATTATTTAAAGCTCTAAAACCAATTGCTACGCTGTAGCTTCCAAGAACATTTGAAGACAGTGCAGAATGACCCATAGCCGCATTACCGTCAGCATCTGTAATTGCATCACCTGCTAAACCACCTATGAGAATGTTTTTTACGCCTGTGGTTACTGATAGACCTGCGTCATTACCAACAGCAGTGTTGTAAGCATTTGTTCCTGCGTTTTGATTCCCTAAAGCTCTATTACCTACAGCCACGTTAAGACCATGAGCATCTTCTGAGGAAAGAGCAAAATAACCTATAGCAACATTTGAGCCGCCTGTGGTTAAAGCATCACCTGCATCACCGCCAATAAGAGTGTTGTATTGACCTGTGGTTACTGATAGACCTGCGTTGTAACCTACTGCTGTGTTGTAATTTGATGCGTCATTATTTTGTGATGACAACGCTTGCATACCCACGGCAACGCTTCTGCCACCTGTATCTTCTGCATCTAATGCTAAATAACCAACTGCTACATTTTGGAAACCAGTAGTAATTGCAGTACCTGCTTCATCGCCTATAAAAACATTGTGATTACCACCGCTTGCAATGCTGTTACCTGCGTTGACACCGAATCGGACGTTAGAGGTTCCTGCGGTTGGGGTGGATAGAGAGCCGTCTGCGGCTATTTGGAATCGTGAAGTAGGTGAGCTTGCTCCATCTGCCGTTGTCCAGAATTGCAAACTAGTGGGCATATCATTATTGCCCGGAGTACCGTCAACAAAACTAATAACGTAAGCTCCGTCTATAAACTGGTCGCCATCATTTCCACGGAAGGCTACATAACCTAATTGGTCCCCGTTTTGTACAACAGTGTTACCATTTACAGAAGTGCTTCTTGTTTTTTCAAGAGCTAAACCTGTAGAGCCTGTATCGTTGCTTTGTCGTGATAATGTTACATTAGCAGTAAAATGTCCTGCGCCAGATACGTTAAAGGTATCTCCAAAATCAGAAGTTGTACCGATGTTTACATGGTCTTCACCACCATCAACAAACAGCATTGCCGTATTACCACTAGACTCAACTATAAAGTTAGTGTCTGCACCTGTATCATTAAATACAGTATAGTCAGGAGATAATCTAAGTCTTTCTAAATTATTAGTTGTAAAATTAATGTGGTCATTTTGAGGAAATCCAAAGTTAGTATCAGTATCTCCTACGTGATTTATAGAGGTGGGCATACTTATTCCGCCACCTACAGTCACACTAGAATTAAACGTAGCCGCACCACTGCCATCTCTTGGTAAAGTAATATGGGTAGTGTCCGTGCTGTTAAGCGTTGTTCCTATAAGTAATGAATTTGCACTTGCCCCTGAGTATTCAAAAAAACCACCTAAATCTGCTGTGCCATTTTTCTGCTCATAAAGCTCCAATCTTATAGCTTGGTCAACGCTAGTTGAAGAAACTGTTACCACTGGATTAGAGTCTGCAACATGTAAAACCTCTAACGCTGACCCAGTGCCCACGCCAACCCGATTATTACCACCATCCACAAACAGCATATTAGCGTTGCCGTTTGACTCAACTCTGAAGTCCATGTCTTGGCTAGAATCATTAATAATTACAGCACTATCACTTACTTCAAACCTACCTACGCCACCAGTTGTAACTCTAAATAAATCACTACTGTGAAATCCAAAAAAGGTGTTTGTATCACCTGCATGGATAATATTACTAGGAATTGTGACATCCCCTGCGAATGTAGCGCCTTGAGCATTGTCCAGAGTAAGAGTAGTGGTTGAGCCTTCTTTAAAAAATAATGAACGAGAATCAGGATATACAATGTTTAAGTCGTTGCCAGATGCTGTAGTAAATGTTCCTCCTGCCGCAGTTGCAAAGCTACTAGAACCAGTAACAGCTCCTGCAACAGTAAGCGTTGAAGCCATATCTACAGCACCATCGATGTCCACGACATCAAGGTTAGTTGTGCCGTCTACGTCTATGTTGCCGCTAATATCTAAAGAGGCCGCGATAATCTCACCGCTTGCGTTGATAGCTCCATTAATATCAATGGTTGTAGCCGCTATCTGAATCTCAGTGTCTGCAACAATGTCTAACTGTCCATCAGTGCTAGAATTTATGTAAATAGCTGAATCACGGAATTGAACTTTCTGTGCGGAAGTTACTTCTATATCAGTTGATCCAGTAGTATTACCATTAGCCAAAATCTCAGCGAGGGTATCAACCGTTCCAACCTGTGAGTCTACATAAGCCTTAATAGATTGCTGAGTAGCAAGCTTAGTTGCGCTGTTAGAAGACATGTTATCTTCATCAGCAATGTCTGTAACCGCAACAGACCCTGTGCCAGATAGGGCATCGAATTCTATTGTACCGTCTACGTCTAAATCACCATTAAAGTCTGCATTGCCCGCTAGAGTCAACGTAGAAGCCATATCAACAGCGCCATCTATATCTACAACATCCAAATTTGTAGTGCCGTCAACATCTAAGTCACCATTAAAATCTACATTACCGGCAACGGTAAGTGTAGTCGCCATGTCAACAGCGCCATCAATATCTACAACATCTAGATTAGTTGTACCATCAACATCTAAGTCACCATTAAAATCTACATTACCGGCAACGGTAAGTGTAGTCGCCATATCAACAGCACCATCTATATCTACAACGTCTAGATTAGTTGTACCATCAACATCTATGTTTCCACTAATATCCAAACTAGCGGCAATAATTTCACCACTAGCGTTAATTGCGCCGTTAATATCAATTGTTGTAGCGGCTATTTGGATTTCTGTATCAGCTACTATGTCTAGCTGACCATCGGCGCTAGAATTTATAAATATAGCACTATCACGAAACTGTATTTTTTGATCTGTAGCTGTTGTGTTACCGTTAGCCAAGATTTCTGTAAGCGTATCAACTGTTCCTACTTGAGCATCAACATAAGCTTTAATAGATTGTTGGGTGGCTAACTTAGTAGCACTGTTAGAGGACATGTTGTCTTCATCAACGATGTCTGTAACTGCAACAGATCCTGTCCCGGATAAAGAATCGAACTCCACCGTCCCCGCATCTAGCGCGGTAACCGTTAAATTGTTGTTAACGTCCGTTACGGTAGCCCCAGAGCCACCACCGTCAAATTTAAGGGTGTAATCTTTCCCGGCTACAAGCTCAAAATCGTTACTAGAATTGTAAGTGCCTTGGAATATTAATATGGATCGCGAACCGGACAAACTGTTTCTAACGTGGACTACTTTTTCAGCATCATTGGGAGACAATTGCACATAAACCGTACCGCCGATATCACCACCATCTACAAATTCTATAAAGCGATTACGACCGTTGGACAAAGCACCATTTGTAATAGGTAAATCATTAGGAGAACCCGTAGATCCCGTGGCACTGAGCGTAATGGATACAATTCCATTAGTAGCCTGATCGATAATATCGAAATTAGTGTTTGTAGTATCACCCCAAGTACCCGATTGTTCGCCCGTACCCGGTTTTTCTATTCCTGTATTAGTAGTATATGTACTAGCCATGTCTTAGCCTCACGCCGCTATTATGTTTGTCCAAGTATTACCCGCATTCGGTGTCGTTGCTGTCCAACTATTACCTGTACTCGGTGTCGTTGCTGTCCAATTGTTATTAGGAGTTGGATTTATGTCTGCCCAAACCGAAACTCCACTAACACCTGCTGTAATTTCAAAACCTGTTGCAAAAAATTCAAATTTTAAAGAAGCTTCAGCCGTTCCAACAGACGCTGTAGAAGCCACTAACGGAGTGTTTTGTCCCCATCCGCCAGAACCCCAAGACTGACTAGCAGAGTTCCATCCATTGTATGAAACAAGGGCATCTGCCATTTATGCAATCCTAATTATTGCGTTCGTAGCATCCGCTGTAGGGAAAACTATTTTAAACTCTCCAGTTGTTACAGTCTTGTCTGCTCCAAAATCTAACACAACTACAGACTTGTCACTATTAGTATCGTTATATATTAACGCACCACGAGCAGTAATTGTTACGTTAGAAAAAGTTAAATCTGCAAAATCAGTAAAAGCTGTAGTTCCCGTTGTCGTTGGTGCTATGTTCGTCAATGCCGCACCCCCGGCAGTGTAATTAGTTCCGCTAGCTTCATTAGAAGTTGTGTAAGCCGTCGTTGATGCAGTAAAGGACGCGCTATTTGTGTACAACGCAAGCTTAAAACTATTGCCGCCACTTGCACTAAAATTGTGCGTGGCTTCTAATAATTCTTTCTTAAAGCTCGTACACATAAAATTGCCGGTAAAAGCCATTTTAAAGTCTCCTAATTAATTCTGATAAATTTTTATGCCCTGCATTTGTTATTGCGTTGCAAATCGTAGTTCGTTCACTTTTTACAACTTCTTTCATGTAGTATTCTATAACTTTAACAATGTCATTTTTAAACGCATAAGCTTGTGCTTTTACTAAAGGATCCGCATTATCTGCAACTTCTACTATCTTAGAAGCGCAACTTTCCGCAATTTCTGCGGTAGTAAAACCACGACCGTCAACAGTTTCTACACTTACTTGGTAGGTCGGAGGCAAATCTATACACGCGTTTAAACTCATTGTTTTGGCCTAATTACTTTTCCAGTTCGATACTCATCTGTTACCTGTTTAGACTCTCCTAGCATTTTAAGAGAGCTTATAGCTTCAACAAATCTTTTTTCATAAACAGCTAACAAATCCGGTTCACCTTTCATGAAAGTATAGCACTCGATTAAACTTCCATAAAGTAAAGCAACTTCTGCGTTTTCACTCAACCAAGTTGTTCCACTATCTGCGCCGGCAGTAAGGCTTGTTGGCCGATAATAGTAGTGTAGTTCTACACTATAAGCGGCATCGGGTTTGGCCGAAAGAATAAAATTGTCGTTGTCAAAAGAAGCATAGTAACGTGGAAAGCCTGTTTCACTGCTTGGAGAAAAACTTTGCACAAAATCAACATCTTTAAAATCTAAAAAAACTTCTGTCCCAGAAGAATTTGTTAATGCTAATGAAAATGGCGCTAAAAAATCTGTAGGTTGTGCTAAAAATTTTTGCCCGGAAATGGTTGCACCGGTTGCATTTTTAATAAAAAGTGTTAATTGTACACTTTTAAGAATTCTTTCTTCACAAATGCGAATAAAAGTCGGTAACGTGTTTACAAAAGTTGTTTCGTCGTTTTCGGTATAATTTTGTAAAGCTGTTTTTAGTTCAGAATATGTAAAACTCATGTAGTCACCGTAACCGTTCCAACACTGCAAAAAGCCGCCAAAGGCAAAACATTAGGTAGTTCTACTGTAGGAACACCTACAAAAACATCCAAAGGTTCGACTCGGTCTGGTCGCGCATTTTTTAACGCTTCAGCATCTACAACCTTACGAAAAGGACCTAATTGTGGTTGTTTTGCTTCGAACTCATCTTTTCCAACTAGGGCCCCGTTCCATTCTTTCCGCATATCCTGATAACGATACCTAAACCCGGATCTATCAGATATTGCGTAAGATCTTTTTCCAGTAGCAAATTTAGACACGTTTAGCTCCTATGGTATGACTGTGCAGGAACAACATTAAAAGACGCTCGATCGCGGTCTTCTGACATAGCTCTATCAAATTCCTCATCATACAAACCTTTTAGAAGTTGTATTCGATTAGGAGCTCTTTTAATAGCAATGTAGTAAGCCAAGCCGGCGGCTAAACAGGGGTAAAATCTAAAAGGAACAGCAAGAGTATTAGTCGGAGTATCTGCATCATCGATGCGTGTAAGAGCATCGTAGATGATTACATCTGTAGCGTTTTCTGGAATTGGCCAAAGTTTTAAAACAGGCGTTGTTAAACGATCTAAGAAAAATTGATTAGGTCGACCCGTCGTCGTTTTGTTCGGAATTGACAAGAACTCGTCTCTACTGAGCCGTTCAAGAGCATAATCTGTTCCGTCTCTTCGACAGACCACAGATAAAACATCAATAATATTGGCGTTTAAGGTGTAAAGCCCGTCTTCAGCAACTAAAGCTTGTGTATTTTGTTTAATTGTCCATGCATTTAGACCACGATTGGCCCATTCTGCAAGCAATAAATTTAAGGATCGCTTTGCTGTTTTTAAATCGTAGCCCGTGCGAACTTCTAAGCCGCAACGCTCAAACGCTTCCTCGATGTACTCTGTAACATCGAGTTCAAAATCGGTGCTTCCGGAAACAGCCATGTTACAAACCTATTTTTTTTGTTTGACGGGTGTTTTTTTTGCCGTTTTAGCTGAATTTTTAAAAGCTTTCGCCGTTGGTGCACCTTTTGCTCCGGGTTTCCGCATTTTTTCTTTAGAACCGGCTTTTATACGGGCTCTTTTAGCGTGAATATTGGCGTAAAGTCCTTTTTTCTTACCGGGCATTATTTCTTTTTCCTTTTTTTAACTCCGGAGGCACCTCCGGCTCTCATGCGTTTTACAGAGCCTCCGGGTCCACCCATTCGCATTTTTTTAACTGGTTTTTTCTTTGGTTTCATAGCCATTTTTCAATCTCCTATTAAAAATCTCTCTTTTGTTAAAAATTTCTTTCGCATTGTACTCTTGAAAATACTTATCATAATATCCTTTTTTTGCAATCTTGTCTGCCGCTTCTTGCAGTTTAGAAAGTCTTTGCACAAAGATAATAGCATATTCTTTTTCGATTACATTCAAAAAAGTACTATCGTCAATGAACTCATTTTCATCATCATCCGGATGAAAGCCCATTAACCATATATCTTGATCTATAAACATACCCGCAGATATTTGCGTGTTTAAATCTTCTAAATATTCATGAAATAAATCAGCATTTTCTTGGAAATGCAAATCAACTAATATAACAATATCTAGTTCGTCGTTAAAACAACTAATAGCTGTATATAAATCTTGAAAACCACCATCTTTCTTAAAAAGTATAGATATTTTTCCATCTTGCCATGATTTTCTAGCAAAAGGGCATGACGGCATGTTATTAAAAAAAGGATTAGGCTTTTCCACGACTTCTGCGGACCATGCTCTAATCTCATCACATATGTTTTTTTCTATGCCAAAAGTATAAAATTCAGGAGTCATGCTACCACGCTTTACAAGACCAGTATCTTGCAGAAAATTTGTCTTTTGCTGTGTCACAACTGTGCCGAGCTCGAAAGTTGCTTCTTCTTTTTGGTTGATCTTTTTTGATGCTCATGTTGGGGTCGCCAAAACGAACAAGCTTGATTTCGTTGCCTTTTTTAGCCAACACTGCGCTTTTTTTAGATTTTTTAGGGGTTTTCTTAGGTTTGTTATATCCGGCAAAGGTTTCCCCCCGGTAGCTAATACGCCCCGAAGGTAACCTTTTTGCGTCTTTTGTTGTAGCCATAACTACTAATCAAATTTCTTTCGTAGATACATAATTACAGTGTAAGTGTCTGTATTAGAATGTCCAACGGTTGTAAAAAGAACATCGCCGTTTTTTCCACTGCCGGAGTTGTTTACAAGACCACCAAAAACAGAATAATCGTGATGCCCGCTTTGATTTTCACCAAGTTCTATACAAAACAAGTTTGTACTAGCATTCCAAAGGATTTGCACTTTCATTCCTATGCATTGCCACCACATTTTTTCTATAACAACGCCAGTACAAGCGTTACCATCTGCACTAAGATTTAACGCAGAAACATCTACCTTAACAACAGCAGATTCTCCCGTTCCATCAGACACATTGGTAAACTTTAAGACAGTATATTTTGGCCCATCGCTTAAAATTTGTGTTGCTACCGTATCTGCCATAAATTTCTCCTAGAAACAAAGGGACGCAGGGCGCCCCTTAATGCTTTAACAATTACGCTATTTGAACGTATTCGATAATAAAAGTAAACGATCCTGCGGTAGTAGCATCAACAGTATTAGTAATGTTACAGAAGATGTTACGGGCCGCTGACGTATACTGCACAGAGGCAGGAGCAGTTGTCGCATCTTGAGTTTGTAGAACTAGGCTCGTTACTGTTACGTTGCCAACAACAACGGTTGTTCCGCCATCTAGAATCTCATCAGTTTGTGCCGCAACAATTTGTGCGCCAGAAGACGAAGTTCCAACTTCATAACCAATATCACCTGTTCCAATAACTGGAGCAGTAACACAGAATATTTTAATGTCTGTAATAATAGTGTTTGCGGGTTGTACAAACGTAGCAATAGTAGGGCTATCACCTGCTGTAGTATTAACAGTAACGCCTGAAGCAAATCCAACATGCTTTACAAAAGTGCTGTTTACAGCAGAAGAGAGAGTTGTAGCGCCAGTTACGGCAAGAGTTCCACCAACACTAGCGTTAGTAGCGTAAGTTGAATTAGTTGTTACGGCTCCAGTAGTAGCATTTTTTGTAATATCTGAAAAACCATTTTCCGACCGGACTATTCCGGTAAAAGTTGTTTTAGCCATGAGTATTTCTCCTGTCTTGGCAAATGTCAGTCACGAAATGCAACTGTCAGGGAAGGTTTAATATAGCGCAAAAAAGAAAAGGCGGCAAGTGCCGCCTTTTCCACATAAAGTAAAAAACTTTATTATGCGCCGGGAGTACCGAAAACAGAACGCCAATCAGACACACCGAAAGAATATCTTTCGCGAGCCTTAAAGCGCATATTTCCAGTGTCAAAGTCTCCTTCCATTGCCGTTTTAATTGGCGAACGGTTGAAGTATTTGAACCCGTTAGGTGCGTCAGTTTTGATGAAGTATGCATCAGAATCAGTAAGGAAGTGGTTAACCACTGCGCCGTCAGGCAACATTCCCATATTTTTCATCGCATTGTTATCGTTGTCCGCAGTTCCTGAACGCAGGTTAGAGTTAAGTACTCGCTCTGCAATAAATTGCAGTTCTTTTGGAATAACTAACTTTGTACCTTGTACAGCAATTTTAAGACCACGCTCATCAGTCATACCTGCAATTTCAATCAGCATCTGCTCAAGAGAAGTCTCGTTGAGGTCAGCCGGAGTAGCTAGCAGGTTGGTTTGATTACCAGACAGAGATGGATGATCATTTGCGCATAAAGCTTTTCCGTCACCTTGCGCAAAACCGCCAGTGGCGATAAAGGCATTGTTAAGAATAGCCGCCGCTTTAATCTGCTTAGTCTGAGCCATGGAACGAGCCAAAGCTTTCGTATAGCGAGATGCAAGACGATCATATAGGTTATCTTCAATAGCTTCCTCAGTAATTGAGAATGCTAAAGCGATAGTGTCATGAGTGTAACGAGCAGTGTAAGTCTCTTGTGCATCGTCAAAGCTAATAGTACCACCTTCGCTTTTAACAGGTGCAGTAGAGAAACCGCCGAGCATTACTTCTTCTTCAAAAGCTCTGTCCGAGGACTCTTCTTCAAAGATTTCAGAATGTTCGTTTTCGTAACGATCATATTCCAACCCAAATAGAGCATTAAGGCCGGGTTCTAGCTCTTTCGCTAATTGTGCGCGAGAAATAGCCATGGTTTATCCCTCCTTAAATACCGGTCGATGTAGCAGTAGTCTGCGAATCGAACCGGCTTGTTGGTGCGTTAAAATGAGCATTTAGACGAACTAGCAATGGTATACCCGCAGAGGCGTAATCATTGTTAGCAGGATCGTCTGCAATACCCACAATTCGTAATGCCAAAGTAGCTGTAGTAGCAACCGAACTAACGCTTAATGCTCCATTACCTGAACCTGTGGATGTTGAACCAGTACGGGCAGAAGTGCCCAAAGTGGCGTTAGCAAAAACAGTAGCAAGTGCAGTAGCACGGTTAGTCAAGGACGCGTCTGAAGCGACTTTGAATATCTGGTTCGGATTATCAGCAACGAAAGCTTTTACAGGAAAATTAGTATCCACGCTTACGGAACCTGATCCGGGCCAGTAGTTAAGAAAGACCGGCTTTTTTTGCACCGAGTCTTGATATTCTACGCCCATAAGTACACCAAGTGCTTGTGTAGTGCCACCATTGGTAGCACCGGCTTGATCAATTACACCTGCCGCCAAAGGAACGACGATGTTATATTGAAAAATAGCATTAGTGTTGTCGCTAGCGATTTCATACTGAGTTACCCCAGTAGAATTGACCGCTGAACCAACAAGCCCTACAGGACGAAGACCATAGGCAGTATTTTGATTTGCCATAAGATTTATCTCCAGTTATGACGGGCCCTATCTTTTGGGGCCGCCGAAAGTTACACGAGTTTGACGATCCGGTTTTGAAATCGTCATGGATGAATGTGCGTTCTCTCGCATCATATCCTGATCCACTGCTTCCATTTGATCAGAACTTTTCCTAGAAAAATATTCAGACCTTTCAGCTACAGTTTCAAGAGGGATACGTGCAAGAAGTAATCCGCCTACTCCAAATACACCTTCGTATTTACCTGAATCTACTGTTGGAGACTCAAAGTCAGGATATTCGTCCCTACGGACTAATTCCCAACCTTCTCTCATTTTTGCACTGACGTTTTTACTATCGTTAAAACCACGGGTTTCAGCCCGTATCCAACGATGTTTGTAACCGTCAGGCGCAGGTGGTGCATCTAACATTGACGGAGGAGCCCAAGGCTTACGCACTGCCTTTTTACTCCTTTCTGTGTTTGCGCGAGAAGACCTTTCTATGGGCGCATTTAACTTTTCGTCTTTATCACTCATTTCACTTCTCCTTCACGTATTTCGCGTATTCTTCTAGCGGCACACCCAATTTTTTCGCAATTGCGACTTGGCTAGGGGTGAGTCTAACCTTTCTCCCACTACTGCGCCCAGAGTTGTTTCTTTTTGCAGATGCAACCGACTGAGCGGGTCGTTTGCCCTGTTTATTGAGTTTATGCGGAAATTCTTTCGCAATTCTCGAATCCAACTCAGTATAATAGTCATTACTCTGCGGGTCAAACCCTTCGTCCTCGACTAATTTTTTATGGATTCCAAACGCCGCATACGTCATAACTTCATCTTGTCCAAACCAATCATTTTTTACAGCCCATGATTCGGCCTTCGGGTCAGGTCGACGAGGGGCAGGAGCCTGTTGTGGCATAGGTTGACGCAATTGCGCTTGCTGTTGCGCTTGCAATTGTTGTTGATAGCGATCTTGTTGCATTTTCGCTTGCTTTGCCCTATCACCTTCTATAGCAAGGTTTGTCAAAGCTCTTTGCGCCTCTACAACAGCTTTAGTATCACCAATCTCCATGGCTCTTGATAAAGCTTGTTCAGCACTTTCAGTCTGTGTTGAAACACGATTAGTATACTCAGACACGTAACTATTATCTAAGTTAGCCATCCGTGCTTTGACGTTAGCGTTTTCCTGTTGTATTTGTTTCGCGTAATTTATGGCTTCACTTTCGCGTCTTTCAGCCTCACGCATTTTTTTCGTAAGCCTATCAATTCTTTTTTGCGTTGCGTTTTCTGCTTTGTCGAATTGATCTTCTTGTACAGGCTTTTCAGCAGACAAATTTTCTACTGCAACCTCATTACTTAAATTTTCTTCACTCATATGTCACCTTTTAATAATGCAGTACATCTTCCGGATCTAAAATTTTAGCAAGGATTTCATCATCGTTAAGAATACGAACCTCACCACCATCAATTGCGAAACGTGACCCGGCATAGCGAGCAAACATAACCCAATCTTTTTCTTCGCACCATGGACCCGAGGGGAATTTTGCAGGGTCTTTGTATGCAAGCGGTCCAACTTTAAGAACATATCCAACCTGTGTTGACACAGATTGTTGCTCTACTAATTGATCTGGAAGATAAATACCGCCTTCAGTCTGTCCTTTTCCTCTGTACGGTAGAATCAAGATTCTCCATCCCGTAGGGTCCGGCATTTTTTCTAGAAGGCTTTTACCAATATTTTCAGGTCTAAGAACAGGCTTATCTACATAAGCCTCTTTGAGATTTTCTGCACTTTTATCAGCTACCTCAGTATCTTCTCGTTCAGATTCCATTTGAAAAGATGCACTGGGTGCGGCAGATAAGTCAATTGTTGACTTTTTCATATACTACGCTCCTGTTTTTCTAGCAGGATCTTGAGTTCCTGTTCCACGTGATTTAAGGATTCTAAATTTCCCATGAGCTCACGATATTGCTCCATTGATTTTACATTTCCAAAAGTCATAAGGTCATGAACGGCTTGTCGTCTATCTCTAATGATTCTGAAGACCGCATTTGCGGCATGAATCTCATCCATTCTTATATGTCCCCATATTGTCTAAGAAAGTTAGATTTTATCCTATCATATCTTATACAAAAGAGGGAGAAATTTATGTCATTAATTCAAAATGCGGGGCGTCTATGAACGGTCGGCGTCCTTGTGAGCGCCGAGTGTCTATATAACTATTCATGGCGTCTTCCATTGAACCTTCGTAATCCGCAATATTAGGAACAGTCCACGCCGCTCCCCATCTTATTTTAACACCAACAAATTTAGCACCTTCCGCCATGGCATCAGCGACTTCATCGTACAAATTTAACTCCCACGAGCTCCGTGCTCCGCAATAACACAAAAGGTCAACAGCATGACCGAGCAAATGTTTGGAGTACATTGTTTGACTTGCCCCAGACTCTACCAATAATTTTTGTTCTTCTTCTGTTCTAAGTCCGCAAATGACACCGAAGTCCTGTTTAGTAACATCAATTGCATAATTTACTACAGAAACTAATTTCTCATCTACGCCTTCCAACCGACTTAGGCTTCTTTGCGATAATTTAAACTTGCTCATTATTTTTCCCTTGCGACGGATTTCGTCTTTTCTACTGTACGCATCGCGCCTAGACCTAGCATTCCCATTAG
>Ga0209634_1000786_pt1 | contig 24045 bp, 23 predicted proteins | sample LinPmetageLP40_FD_184043 | JGI IMG/M metagenome (GOLD analysis project Ga0209634, IMG submission 184043) | Marine viral communities from the Pacific Ocean - LP-40 (SPAdes) (version 2) | ecosystem: Environmental > Aquatic > Marine > Oceanic | place: Pacific Ocean | collected 2010-08-26 | reverse complement strand
TAATGATTATGATAATATTGATAAACAAATTGCTGATGAAAATAGTGATATTTTAGATTTATTATGTAAATATAAATTAATTAAAAAAAGAGGTTTGATATATTCTATAAATACTAATTTTAATTATAAAAAAAAAAAATTTACAATTAAAGGAAAACATATTAAAAAAATTAAACAAAAACAAGATAAAAATGAAATATTTACGAAAAAGGAACTAATTGATTTATATATTGTTAGAACATTAAAACATAATAATTTAGAATATGATGCTCTTTTAACAAATGTAAACGAAAAGTTTAATATATCATCAAACTTGATTAAAGAAACATTAGATGATTTAGTTAATAAAGGATACTTAAGTATTAAAAATAATAATTATTTATATGTAATTTAAGAGTAATCTATTATATGTTAATTAATGAATTTAAATTGTTATTTAATTGAACCAGCTGAAAATTTTATATCATTGCTGTGTAAACCTATATCAATCTATTTTAATAATAATAATGAAAAAGAAACATTGTATACGAAATGGAAATTTAATTTTATTGAATTATATAATAATAAAAGTGAATTTTTGTGTATGGCACATACAGAATTAGATAATAAAGTATGTGAAGAGCATAAAATATTAGAAACAAATTATTATGATAATTATTTATTAGTTAAAAAAAATTTTCGTTATATAGCAGATACATTAAATATATGGAATAATCATATTTTAATAGATGATGATAATTTTATATTAAATATTGAAGATATTACGCACAATCCAAATAATAATGAAATGATATTTGATTTGATTAAAAAAGAAGAAGAACATAAACATTTTATAGAATTAAATATGTTTCGTTTTATTGTATTTATATATCAATATTTAAATATATTTGATGAAAGATCTATTAATAATAATTTATGGAATTACTCATTAAGATCAAGTTCATTTTCATATAAATGTTTTTTTATTGGTATATTTACATTATTAATACAATATGTTTGGGTTGGATCATTAGTATACAGTGTAATAGATGATTATAGTACAACTGATAGTATTCTAATTATTTTAATATCAATATTATCAACAATATTATCATTATTGTATAGTTATAATACTATTAAATCCTATTTTTATTCAAGATATTTGTATAAGTTTTTAATAAAAATATATGATGATTTTCCTGAAATAGCGTTAACTAAATCTGAACGTGGATTGGAATATTATAATAAAAGGAATATAACTATGAAAAAGTATCAACTAAAATATAATTGGTGGGCGGATTTTTTTTCCAACTTCATATTACCATTAGGAATACCAGTTATTAATTTTTTTATTATATTAGATTCTGAGTCTATAATTGATGCTATACTTAATTCAGTAGCAATTTTTTTTATAGTTCAGATAGATGAAGATTTATATAATTATAGTGATTATGATAATGAGAAAAATAATATTAATTTTACAAGATGGTTAACATCAGTAATATATTGTCATTATTTCCCATTATTCAAAGATATTTTCCAATTAGAATCGGAAAAATGGTTTTCAAAAATATTTAAATTATCAACAAAATATAAAAATAATAAAATAGGTGTTGATGTATACTATTAATTTATTTATTAGCATATATTGTCCCAATCAAATGACAAAATATTGTATTTGTTGTTGTTTCAATATCCATTTTAATATTTCCTACTTGAAATGTAGGATCTGATATCATAGAACTTAATTTATCAAACGCCTTCTTTTTAACTTCATCATATAATGTTGACTCAAATCCAGAATTACCAAATAAATTAGCAATACCTGTTCCTATTCCCCTAGCCATATTTATTCCTACTGCTTCAGTAACATGAACTACACCTTTAGAAACCATATTTGTATTATGAGGGTTACTTGTAGAAAAACGCTGATTATTAATTATATTATAACTCGCACCCTTTTTAATTTTATTTTTTTTTGTTTTTTTAGCCATTATAATAATAAAAAATATTTAATTTAAAATTTTAACCATAAAATTATCTTTTTTAATAAATCCTAAATGTGTATAAAATTGTGTTAAATATTCATTACAATTCAAAACTATTTTATAACAATTCATATTTTTACCATATTTAATTAGTTCATTTATTATTTGTTTCGACAATCCATTACCTCTATAATCAGGATGTATAACAATATCTTCAATATGTCCCACATTTTTACAATTTCTATAAAATTTGAAATCTATAATTATAGATCCATAACCTATAATTTTATTATCTTTTTCTATAACTAAATGTAAATCACTACTTCTTAAAGTATTATATTGTTTTATAAATTGATTTTCAGAAATGTGTGTTATATTTGTTAGATGTGATAATAACTCTATAAATTTTAATTTATAATCAGATACTCTTAAATTTCTTATCATTATTATATATATATATATATATGTGTGGTATTATAGCTTGTTTAAATTGTAATAATCAAAATGAAATTCTTTTAGATGGTCTTAATCAATTACAAAATAGAGGATATGATTCTTGTGGAATTTCAATAATAAATAAGAAAACATTTGAAATTCAAAAATACGCATCAACTTTAAATAATAATGGATTAGAATTATTAAATAAAAATTTAAATTTAATAAATACTAATATAGGTATAGCTCATACAAGATGGGCTACACATGGAAAAAAAAATGATATTAATGCTCATCCACATATTGATTTTGAAAATAAAGTTTCATTAGTCCACAACGGAATTATAACTAATTATTTATTTTTAAAATCATTTGTTGAAAAACACGGATTTAAATTAAAAGGAGAAACAGATACGGAAGTCATTACAAATTTAATATCATACGAATTAAAACAGAATAATAATACATTTGAAGCTATAAATAAAGCCATAAATAAATTAGAAGGAAGTTGGGGATTAGTGTTTATGGTATTAAATAAACCTGATAGTTTATTTGTATGTAAATCAGGTAGTCCACTTTTAATAGGAAAATCGGATGAAGGAATTATTGTAGCATCAGAAGTTAGTGCTTTTTGTAATAGGTGTAAAAGTATTATTTCATTAGAAGAAGGTGAAATTATAGAAATAAATTCAGAAAATATTATTTCAAATAATATGATTTCTAAATCAATATCAAGTTTTTTTAAAAATAGAGATACATTAAAATACAATGAATTATTTTTTCCAAAAACACCTTATCCATTTAAACATTGGATGATTAAAGAAATAATGGAACAACCTATAGCTGTTTTACGAACACTAAATCACGGTGGAAGAATTTTTAATAAAAAAGTAGTTTTAGGGGGATTAGAAAAGGAACACAAAATATTAGAAAATAAAAATGAAGTTATTATATTAGGTTGTGGAACATCATTAAATGCAGGGTTATGGGCATCAACTCTATTTAAAAAAAATAAAATATTTAATAGCGTAAAAGTTATAGACGCATCAGAGTTTGAAATATATGAAATTATTAATATAGATAAAACAATTGTTATAGTTTTATCTCAATCAGGTGAAACTAAAGATGTTCACAGATGTATAACTTTAATAAAAGCATTAAATATACCTATTATAGGTATTGTAAATTGTGTAGGAAGTCTTATATCAAGAGAAACAGATTGTGGAATTTATCTTAATGCTGGAAGAGAAGTATCAGTAGCATCAACTAAGTCTTTTGTATGTCAACAAATAGCATTAGTTCTTTTGGGAATATGGTTTTACCAAAAAACAAAAAGTTGGGATATATTTTTAAAAGAAATATTTTTAGAATTACAATTTATAACTTCACATATAGAAAATGTTTTATATATTATAAATGATTTAAAAAATGTTGTTAACGAATTATGTAGCCATACATCTTGTTTTTTATTAGGTAAAAATATATATGAATATATAGCAAGAGAAGCAGCATTAAAATTAAAAGAAATAGGTTATATTCATGCTGAGGCATTTGCTGGAGGTAGTTTAAAACATGGCCCTTTTGCTTTGATTCAAAAAGGGACACCAGTTATTTTATTTATAATGGATGATAAATATAAAGATTTTATGTTAAGCACATTAGAAGAAGTCAAAACGCGAGGAGCATTAGTAATAGTCATAACAAATTATAATATAAATGTAGGAGATCATATCATAAAAATACCAAAATTAAAAAATTTAGGTAGTTTATTATCTATTATACCGATTCAAATTATAGCATATGAAATGGCATTAAAAAAAGGTCATAATCCAGACTATCCAAGAAATTTAGCAAAAGTAGTAACTGTAGATTAAAATTTATATTATTATATTATAATGGAACAAATGTTATTAAATATATTTACTACAATATTATTATTTGTTTCAACACTTTTTGCTATAGTAAATAGTGCTATTAAAAATAAAAAATTTATATGTAATAGATATATTTTGAATACTTATTTATATATTATATTAACATTAAATATTATAGCTCTACAAGTTCTATTAATGAAATATAATAAAGTTAATTTTAATCCTAATTTATTACTAGTAATTGGTATATTTATTTTAACTATTGTTTGTATTATTGCCTTACATAGAATATCACCTAAGAAGATGATATTGAAACATAGTGTTTGGATACTATTTATTCTTTTAATGGGAATTATGTTTTATCCAATGTATTTAATATATTCTAAACAACAAGGTTTAATTATGAGCACTATTTTAACAACATTAATATTATTTTTCGGATTATCACTATTAGCATATTTAAAACCTGATTTAATTTCATTATCATTGGGTCCAGTATTATTTGTGTTATTATCTAGTGGTGTTATAATGGAACTTGTTATGTTATTTCTATTACCAAAAAATTATGTATCAAAAAAAGGATTTAAACTAATGTCTTATTTTTTTATTGGATTATTTATGATGTATGTTTTATATGATACTAAAAGACTACAAATTAATGCCAAAAATTGTATAGTTGCTGATTATATTAGTGAATCTCTTAAATTATTTCTTGATATATGGAATATATTTATAAGATTATTATCATTAAACAGAAGTAATAAATAATAAAAATATATTATATTATTGTTGAATTATAAAATTGAAAAATGTATTTAAAAATAAATATATATATATATTATAGAATGCTTATAACTAAATATACTTCTCAATTATTAGGTATGGTATCACAAGCACAACGTGATAAAGAGCTGGAATTAGAGGTTTTGATTAAAAATTATCAAAATAATAAAATTACAAGTGAGATGTTTTATAATACTATTAAAAGACTAAAAGGAAATAGTAATATAGTTTATAAAGATGAAGAAGAAATATTAGATATTATAATAAATGGTGAAAATATAAGATTTAGTATAATTGGAAATGATAATATATTAAATTATTGTCAAACAAATGATATAAAATCAATTGATGATAAAAATTTAGATATTTTAAAAAAAACACCAATATCTAAAACAGATATAAATGAATATAGAATAAGGTTTAATTTAAAACGTGAAACTGTATTAAATAAATCTAATAAACAAGTATTAGATATTATTAAAAAATGGTCTTCATTAGATAAAATATTTCGTTATAAAAAAAGAATAAGTTTTATAACAAGTGATAATAATTATCAATATGATTTAACAGTATTAAAATCATCTAATAAAAAAAATATAAAAGGTTCTAATACTTTTATTAAAAAAAGAAATATAAAAGATCATATGAAAAAATATGTTGTTTCGCCTGACTATATTATTGATTTTAATAACTGGTTTGATTCTTTAAAACCAAATGACAATGTTACAATGATTGGTAAGATGAAAGAAATACCCATGCCATCAAAAAATATTAAAAAATCTAATGTTTTTAATAATGACTTAGAATATGAAATTGAATTAGAATATGTTGGAAATAAACGTAAATCTTCAAAAAATGATAAATCAGTATTACTTGGTATTTTACAAAATTCTATGTTAATTCTTCAATGTATTCAAAAAAGTTATTATATTATATCTGAATTTGAAAAGAATGATGTTATTTCTAAATATAAATCTATTATAGGTGATTATAAATTTAATGGACCTATGAATATAACATTAGAAAAAAAACATGTATTAGAAAGAAAATATGGTGATTATAATAATATAATATCAGTAAGAAAAGGTTATTCTGTTACTGATAAAGCAGACGGTGAGCGGAATTTACTTATTATTATTGATAATGGTAAAATGTATTTATTAAATAGAAAAAATGATGTTAAATATTTGGGTGCCTCTTGTTTAGAATTGGCGGGGACTATATTAGATTGTGAATATATTTTAAAAGATAAAAATAATAATAATATTAATTTATTGATGATATTTGATGCCTATTTTTATAATGGTGATGATATTAGAAAAAGAATTTTAAATAGATCTAATGAGGAAAAATCTGATGGAAAAATAGATAAATCACGATATGAATATGTTATTGATAGTATGGAATTAATTGATGAACACTTAAAATTAGATAGTAATAATAATTTGGTTATATTAAAAAAAAAATTCTATTTTGGCGATGATGATACATATGATTTAGAAAGAGAAAATGAAATTGATGAAAAAGAGGCAGCTCTTGCTAAAATATCAGATAAACAATCACAAGATTATTTAGATTTGAAAGAAGAACTAAATGAATTAAAAAGTGATACAAAAATTTTTGACCATTGTAATAAAGTATATAAAAAAGATTATATTTATGAAATTGATGGATTAATTTTTACACCTAGAAATCTGTTTGTAGGAGAAGAACCAGGTAAAAAAAAGAAGAATATGTTTAATGGAAGATGGTATCGGTCTTTTAAATGGAAACCTCCTGAGCAAAATACAATTGATTTCTTAGTTGAAATTGTTAAAGATCCAAAAGATAAAGAAAATGATGAGATAAGTTGGATGAATGATAATGGAAATATTACAGCATATAAAACATTAATATTAAAAGTAGGTTATGACCCAAAAATTCATACTAAATTTAATTCTTGTAGAGTTTTAAATGAAAATCTAGTGTTTGATTCAAAATATTCAAATGTCCCATTTAAACCAACAGATCCTTTTATAAAAGATATACATAAAGCTTATGTGCCTTTAGAAGATAATATGTTATATACATTAGAAGATAAAAATATTATTCAAAATAATATGATAGTTGAATGTATATATGATCCAAATGAAACAACAATATTTAAATGGAAACCATTAAGAATAAGAGATAATCTTAATCCTAATGATTTTATTACTGCTACTAATGTTTGGAATTGCATTCATAATCCAGTAACATTAGATATGATTACAACTGGAAATACCGCGTCAGAAAATGATTTTGATATCTATTATAATAGAATTATGAAACGTGGAGATAGAAGTTCAGCACCTATGTATGATTTACATTCATATATTAAGAAAAAACTAATAAAAGATAATACTTTTGGTAGTAAAAATTTATTGGATATGTCTGTAGGTAAAAGCGGAGATTTAAATCATTGGATAGATGCCGAAGTTAATATGTTAGTAGGAATAGATATTTCTAATGATGGATTAAATAATAGTAACAATGGTGGATGTAATAGAATATTAAATAAAATGAGTGAGATGGATAATACCCAAATAGGTGAAAATTATATGATGATTTGGGGTGATACATCTAAAAATATGTTAGATGCTAGTAGTGGTAATGATGACTTAAATAAATATTATTTAGATGTAATTTATGGTAATATAGAATATGAAACAATTAATAATGGTAAGTTAAGAAACTTTTATAATTTAGGTAATACTATGGAAAAAGATGGAGGATTTGATGTTGTAAGTAGTCAATTTTCAATTCATTACTATTTTAAAGATAATTCAACAATTAATATATTTTTGAATAATGTATCTAAAAGTTTAAAAACTGGTGGTAGATTTATTGGAACGTGTTTAAATGGTAATGAAGTATTTAATAATTTAAAAGATAAAGATATTATTTCTTCCATAGATGATGTTACATCTTGGAAAATTACTAAAAAATATACACAAAAAAAATTTAGTTCTAGTGATGCTTCTTTAGGAATGGAAATAGATGTTTATAATGAATCAATTGGAATCACATTTTCTGAATATCTAGTTAATATAGATTATTTAACTAAAGTGTGTAAAAAATATAATTTAAAACTTGTAGAAAATAGCAGTTTTGAAACTATTCATTCTACTATTTCTAAATCACAATCATATGGCAAAATAAAAGATATGACTGATGATCATAAAAAATATAGTTTTATGAATAATTACTTTGTTTATGAGAAAGAATAAAAATAAAATTTAAAAAAATATTCATTTTATTCATTTTATTCATTTTATTCATTTTAATTTTTTATCCTAAGCATTTTCAAAAAAAAAACTTAAAGTAATTAATATAATAATATGTATGAATCAAAATACCTATCTTTTAAAAAAAGAATCTAATACAAATTATCCCATACCAACTATATTATTGAAATTTAATAAAACTGAAGTCAATGAAATAAATAATGTATATGAATACAATCAATTAATTTATTATAAGAATAATATAGATTCATTAGAAGATACTAAATTATGGGATAGTGCTAAAAAATTAAGTAATCTGTATGAACTAATTTATTTACCAAATAAAAAATATAAATATGATTCTGTATCTAAATATGAACCATTAAGTAGAGCTTATTTCAAATTATTTGAAATATTGGTTGATTTTGATTTAATAAATAATCCCAAATTATTAAATATAGCTTCGTTGGCTGAGGGACCAGGTGGATTCATAGAAGCAACCGTTAATTATAGAAAAAGAATAACAAAAATCAAAGATACTATTAATGCTATTACATTATACTCAACTAATAAAGATATACCTGGTTGGAATAAATCTAAAAATTTTTTAAAAAAGAATCCAAATGTTATTATTTCCTATGGAAAAGATAAAACAGGAGATCTATATAATGTAGATAATATTAAAGAATATGTGTCTTTATTTAATAATGACGTCGATTTTATAACTGCAGATGGAGGGTTTGATTTTTCATATAATTTTAATAAACAAGAACAATTATCTTATAGAATTTTATTTTGTGAAATTATAACTGCTTTAAGTATACAAAAAATAGGCGGTAGTTTTGTATGTAAATTTTTTGATATATATACAGATATAACACAAAGTCTTATTTATTTGTTATTTACATTTTATAAAGAAGTATATATAACAAAGCCAAATACAAGCAGAGCTGCTAATTCAGAAAAATATATTGTTTGTAAAGGATTTCTAGGTATAGATACCCAATATTTAAAAAAATTATATATTTTAGTCAGTAACTTTAAATATATTTATGATAATAAAATGTATATTAATCAATTATTTGATTATGATATAAATCCAAAATTTAAAACAGAATTAAATAAAATTAATACTATTTTTTTCAATAAACAAATAAATAGTATTATTAGCACATTATCATTAATAAGACAAAATAATTTAAATATTGAATTTAATACTACTATTAAAAAACAAACAATATTAGCATATAAATGGTGTAAATATTATAAAATATCGGTAAATTATAATAGTAAATATTTGATAAAATATAATAAATTTATTAATTAAATTTTATTTTTAATCCTAAAAATAATAAGAGTTGTAAAAATACAACACCATTTGCTATTATAATAGGTTTCTCAATAATCATAATACCATATATTAAAAATAAAATACATGTAATTATTTGTAAACAAATAAAACCATAAGATATATCTGATACACGTTTCGTTTTTATAGTATGAATAATCTGAGGTATTAATGTAAATGTTAAACAAGCTGCCCCACAATAACCTATAACTTCAGCTATATCTTGATTTACCATTTGTAATTACTTACTATCTAAAATTCTTATTCTTTTAAATAAGAAATTAAAATTGATTTTTAAATAATTTTAACTTTATTCTTATGTAAAATATGACTGAAATTAATTGCCCAAGTGTCCAATTAAATAAAACATTTACACATAGTATTATAAATTATACATTCGGTAATCTACCGGAAGTTATTTGTAAAGAGATATTGAAGGACGGACGTGCATTTTCACATTTTATTGAAAAATGGATTGAGCATAACTATCCATTAATACATATTTGTGGTTGTAAAGAATATGATTTTACAGATGAGAACTTTCCAGAAATATTATATGATGAAAAAACATTTACAAAAGGTGGGTGTAGATATATGCCTTCAAGTATGATAGGGACAGGAAGATCATTTAATAAAGAAGCATTTGAAGAAAAAAGTAAAAAATTAATATTCTGTATTGTATCAAATGTTAATTTTCCAGAAATTAAAATTAAATTCATAAAAGGAATAAATTTATTAGAATTATATCCAAAAGGAATAATACCATTAAAGGATCATATTAAATTCTTTAATTAATTCTTGCTTAGATATTGATCTAGGACCTACTGTATTATTTTTACTGGGATAATTTATATTAGATAGTTCTATATATTTTTTTTCTGTTAAAGGATTATTAAATTTTATAAAATAATGAGATTCATGTGATTTATTATTAATTTCTCTATCAATTGTTCCAGCATAAATACCTACTCGCCTAAATGATATATCAGGTGTTTCATTAAATCTTGAATAAATTAGTTTTTGTTCTTTAGCCATAAAGTCTTCTATTTCAGATTGTAAAGGATCTTTATTATATAATTCTTTTAATTTTTTAACTGCTGTGCTTTTTTTAATTTTTTTAGTGTAAATAAATTTTAATTTCCAAGCATCAAAATCAGTATTAATTTTATTATCATTATTAAATAATTTTTTAATATCACTATCATTATCTAATGTAATAATTTCTTTTTTAATAAATGTAAATTTATTTTCAATATTTTTTTCCTCAATATGTCTTGTAAAATCTTTTTTTTCCCATATTTGAAATACACATTGAACATCATACTCCTTATTATCAACTAAAAATGAATTAACTGGTAAATCATGTTCAGCAATTAAATGAAAATGTAATGGAAAATGTTTTTTCATACTATCTTTTTTAAAACTTTTAGGTAATATAAAGGAAATACTATCACAATATTTAGCAGATTTTTTAATAAATTTTATTGCTAATGATGATTGGCGACCAAAAGGTGGATTTCCTATAATATGTATCTTACAATTATAATTTTTAATTAATGTATTATAATCAAAATTTAAATAATCTTGCTTTATTATTTCACTATTTTCAGGTTTTAAATCATAAAATTTATAATGTTTAAATAATGATTTTATACCATTAATAAATGAACCATTACCAGCACTAGGTTCAATACATAAATCATCTTTTTGTAAATTTATTTCGTTTTTAATTATATCAATACATTTATAAACTGCTTTAGATGAAGTATAAAATTTATCAATAGTATTTCTTTTTAAACCTGTTGTAGTCATACTTATAGTTTTTATTTTTTATTTATGTCAATTTATTTTAAATCAATTTTAAATATTAATTTAATAAATGTTTAATAAAATAATTAATATTAAAATTATTTGTTTTTATCTTTTTCAAGTTTAGGTTTTATAATTTTGTCTACTAATTTTTCACCTACTTTTACTGAAGCATCATATGATGATATAGTATTATTTTTAATATTTTCAGCTTGATTAATCATATAATATAATATTTGTATATCCATTTTACCACTTATACATAAATTAAAAATACTTTTTGCATTATTATTTAAATAACTGTAAGTATTTTCCATTTCAGATGTAAATGTTTCTTGATTATATTTTTTAAATTTTTTATTAGATTTATAATCATTATAATTATCTAATAAACTCTTAGATTGATCATATATTAAATTATAATCCATTATTTATTAATATAATTTTTTTTTTAAGTATAAAATTTTTTTATATTATATATTATATAATGAAAATGAATTTGTTAAATACTATTTTATTAGTAGGTATCTTACTATGTGCTTGTTACTTAATATTTCAACAATATTTAGAAGAAAAAGTAGAGGATCAAGTTACACTAAAAATTAATTCCGTTAAAAAATCAGTAGAAAAATCCGTTAAAAAATCAGTAGAAAATGCCGTTAAAAATTCTGTAGAAAATGCTGTTGAAAATGCTGTTGAAAATGCTGTTAACAATTCTGTTCAAAATGCTGTTAACAATTCGGTAGAAAATGCTGTTAACAATTCGGTTGAAAATGCTGTTAACAATTCTGTTCAAAATGCTGTTAACAATTCGGTAGAAAATGCTGTTAACAATTCGGTTGAAAATGCTGTTAACAATTCGGTTGAAAATGCTGTTAATTATTCGGTTGAAAATGCTGTTAACAATTCGGTTCAAAATGCTGTTAATTATTCGGTAGAAAATGCAGTCAATAGAACTATGCCATCTATTGTTGAAAATGCAGTTATAAATATTTCTAATGAAAAAGAAAAAGATAAGGCTGAAATAAAGTTACAAAAACAATTAAATAATCAATTAAATAAAAAATTAAATAAACAAATATTAAATAAACTTAATTCGCAAGAATTATCAAGTGAAAATTTTATTAATTATATGAGTTATTAAATAATAAATAAAATATATATAATTTATATATGAATACAAATTCTACAATTGATAATCAAATAAAAATAATGCCAGTTAATTTTAATGATAATAATTTATATACTTCTTATCATCCCTATACTAAATCAAAAAAGTTTAATGTTCCTGAATCTAATTATCCAGTAAATATACAATCTAATGTAGATCCTATAAAACAATGGACAAATGCTCATGAAGAAGCACCTAAATTAAAAATAAATGGTGGTTTATATTCTGGTCCTCAAAGTAATAATATAGGTGTTCCAAAACCGGTTATTCCAACAGCAACATATTTTATGCAAGAGTTACTATCAAAAGTATCGCCACCTCCACCTCCTGGTGCCACAGAACAATATCCTAGTAATAATAGACCAGGTAATAATTATATTTCAATGCCTGGTGTAGAATGGTATAATCCCCAAAATAAAGGCCCATATCATATTAAAGTTATTAAAAAATCTAATTAATTTTTGATATAAAAAAATTTAAAGCTATATATATATTTGGAAACCAAAAATCTATATTATTATCTATATAATTATTTTTATTTATTAATACTGTTATCCATCCAAAACTTTTAGCAGCTATTAAATTTTCAGGTAAATCATCAAAAAATACACATTTATCTGTTTGTTTTATACCACTTAACATCATACATCTATAATAAGAATTATATTCAGGCTTTAAAGTTTTTATTATATCTCTTGCTATAATATTTTTAAAATATTTTTTAATATCTAATTTATTTAAACATATTTCACCATGATTACGAGTTCCATTAGTAAATATTATTTTTTTAGAAGGTAACTTTGATAATAAATAATCTAAATGATTGTCTTTATTCAATACCTTATAACTAAAGTCTACATTCAATGGTAATTGATATAGAGTTTGATCTAAATCAAATATCCAATACAACATAATTAATATATATATATTAATTATTTAAAATAAACTATATATATATTATGAATAATAATTATTTTAATTGGAATAACAAAAAAAAAAATTCAAAAAAAAAAGCAGGATTATATGGTAGTTTAAATAAATATCAAAGAAATGAATTAGATTTAATAGAACAAGATAATATTTTAAAATTACAAGAAAAAAAAATTAAACAACAAATAATTGATTTAGAAAAAGACCAAAAACTTATTAAAAAAGGTCGTGAAATAATTAAAAAAAAACAAATGCTTCTAAAAAGTAATTTATCTAAATAAATTAATAAGTTGTGTTTTACAGCAATTTGGAAAAATCGGCAGGAATATATTTAATAGATTTTAAAATCTTTCCAGTATCTTCATTATACACAATCCACCCAAATTCAGATTCACGATATTCTGGTGTTTTATATCTATTATCATTTTCTAAATACCAATCTACTGTTTTTTTTGCTAATTGTTCTGATTCACATACTTTAGACATATTTGAATCATGAACAATTTTAAAACTTTCATCTAGATTAATTCCAATATATGAACCCATCTTATTTACATAATATAGAAGCTTACATAAATTTATTCTAAGAGAATCAATATTACAAGTGTCAATTATAGTTGGAAAATTAAAATTAACATTTTGTATAATCACAATAAATTCATCTAGGTTTTTTTTAAAATTAATTCGTTTAATATTATTTTTATAATTTTTAACATCATTATTAAAATTATAATGACTATTAATCATATTAAAATTAGTGCCATTATGATTTTTTATATAAGGAACATATACATTTAAATAATGTGGAAATACTACATCCATATTAATACCAAATGCTGATGCCATACCATGTAATACATACTTAATATCACTTAAAGCATCAATAATTTCTACAATATCATTATTATTATAAGCATCCACTAATTCTCCTACTTCTTCAGATATTAGACTGTATTTTAAATCAACTAATTTAGTATTAGATTTAAATAAACTCGGATTTAAAACATTTGATACTAAAGAACCAAAACATCTGTTAAAATCAACAACTTTATCGTAATTTGTTTTCATATTTATCAATATTTTAAAATATAATATTATTTTTAAATCAATTTTGTCTAACAATTTATAATAATAGATATAGAACAATTTTTTTATATGTCTATTATAAATGATTAAAAATGTTGATATGAATTATGTGTATTATTAGTTATTATATTAATATTTGTTATTTTTTGTGTTAATAAATCTAAAGACACGTTTAGATCAAAAATACTTCGAAGAAGAAGAAGAAAAATGTCTCCTGGAAAAAAAATAAAATCCGACAACGATCTAAAAGTATGAAAAATTTGATAAAGATATATAAACGATAACTATAATACAATGTATTATGATTATCAAATTTTTAAGCTTTTTTAAAAAGCTTGGTACAAACACTATTTAAAAATCATTTCTAAAAAAGTTTTTTATTTTATTACTTTAATGAAGACAATAAAAAAAAAATATTATAATAAACATAAAACAAATAAAAAATCTATTTGTGCTCCTTCTACAGAAGAATCTTTTACATGTTTTACTAAAAAAGCATTACTAAATATTATTAAAGCTTGGAATAATTATTATGATACTAAGATAGAATTTAAAAAAAATGATACTAAAAAAAAATTATGGTTAAAATTAAATGAAAAATTAGACGATAAATGTTCCAATGATTATTGTTGGACTAAACAAGAGTTTTTAAGTAAATCTAAAAAAAATTTACAAACAAAATTACAAAAAAAATATTTTAGACCTAAAAAACCTCAAAAATGGAATTCTAATGAAAGAGAATGGCTTAATACTTACGACATAAACAATGTTATGAAACAATATGAAAAAAAATATAAAAATTTTCATTTTATAGGTGCTGTTCCTATGGATTTTGATAAAAAAATAAGTTTTGGATCTTGTGTAATTGATGAATTATGTAATATAAATCTAAAGCAACTTTTAAATAGAGGAAAAAGTAAAATAGGTATAATATTAAATTTAGATAATCATGATCAAGAAGGTTCGCATTGGGTAAGTTTGTTTTGTGATTTTGATTCTAATAATATTTATTATTTTGATTCATATGGTTATAAAGAAACAAATGAAACACGCAATTTAATGAAACGATTACAGCAACAAGGTAAAGAATTAAATAAAGATATAAAAATTCATATAAATAATAATAGACACCAATATAAAAATTCAGAATGTGGTGTTTATAGTATTAATTTTATTGAGCGTTTATTAAAAAACGAAACATTTGATAATATTAGTTCTATTATAACTAAAGATGATGATATGTTTAGTAATCGACAAAAATATTTTATGGATGAAAATAATATTTAATATAAGTTTAAAGCTTTTATTTTTAATATAACTATTATTATAATGAATAATAGTAATTTTTTAGAAACAGAAAATTTTAAATATTTAATTAAGTTTGTATTTAATGATATTAAACAAAAAACACACCATGATATATCTAATAATAAAAAATATATTGGTATGTTTAAAAAATTAGTTCAAACTATACATCAAAAAAATATAGATAAACGTGTTACTAAAGAATATTTAAATAGTGTAGTTATTGATAAATGTATACCTTTTATTGTAAAACAATTAGATAAAGAATTCCCTAAAAATACACAATTTAATAATTTTAATAATAAATCTGTTAATATATCAAATCGCCCTAAAGCTTCTCGTAATTCTGATACAAATAATATAAATGATTTTTCATATTTGACTTTACAAGATGATAAAACACAATTTACAAACAATATTGTTGATAATATTTCTGGTATTTCATCTCGAAATGGTGAAAAAATAGATTTTTCATCTAGAATGAAAGATTTTCAAGATTCGCGAGGAATGGATGATCCAAGACAAAAAGAAAATCAATTAAAATCTGTTAATGAAATTGTAGGAGCTCAAAGTAATGATGAAGAAAAAATAGATTTTGCTAAAAAAATGCAAGAATTACAAAATGAACGAAATTATGTAAATCAAAATGATAGTATGGTAAATTTTGAACAGCAACATAATAGCCAAAATATCAAAAATAATGACGCACTACAAAATACTAATAATCAAAATGTTAAAATAGATAATAGTTTTATGGAAAAATTATACGAAAATAATAAAACTAATGATATAGATCCTAAATTATTAAATAAAATGAGTGAAAATTATTTAAATGCTCCTAATGATGATGAAGATAATTTAATAAATTCTTATCAAAATTTAGAATTAAATATAAAAGATAGATCTGAAAATGATCAATTACCTACATATGATAGTAATATTGATAATTTAAAAATAGATTATACACCTGAAAAAGTAAACAAAAATGTTGAAAATGCTGAGAAACAATTATATCAAGGAACAAAAAAATATAATAGAAAACCAGCAGAATTAATAGTAGTAACAAATGAAACACTTTTAGCGAGTGCTGATGAGGTTACATTTAAAGCAGATTTGATTGAACCTATTATTATCGATAAACCAGCAGATGTGTTTTTAGAATTTCTTAATTTACAAGATATAACTAAAAATAATGATCACTTAGAATCAATAAATTGTTTTGCTTTAAAAATAGATGAATTTAATACTTCTACCGCATCTAATTTAAATCATTTAAAAGATAAATATATCATTCCTAATGATACTTATGGAACGAGTGATTATGGCGCAGAAGGTGGTGAAGATGACGATGCTACAACATATAATATTAAGTTAAAATCAAATTATATGTGTACTATAAATCCTATGGAAATATCTTCATTAAATATAAATTTATATGGTTTAGTTGGTGGTGATTTAGCTTTATTAAAAGGTAAAGGTAATGGAAAAGGAAAAGTAATTCTTGGATTATTTTTAAAGAAGCACAAATAAAAGCTTTTTCAAAAAAGCTTGGACCAAAAACAAATAAAAGCTTTTTTCAAAAAAGCTTGGACCAAAAACAAATAAAAGCTTTTTTCAAAAAAGCTTGGACCAAAAACAAATAAAAGCTTTTTCAAAACAGCTTGGACCAAAAACAAATAAAATACTTTTTAAAAAAAGTAAAGAAAAAATACTTTTGATCAAAGATTTTTCTAAAAGTTTATTTAATTAATACTTTTATTTAAAAAAAAGATATAATAGTAATAATAATGGATAATTCTTTTATATCAAAAGATAATATTGATAATATTTATGAATATATTAACGTTCATTTTGTAAAAAATCATAATTATAATTTAAACAGTTATGATAAATATAAGAAAATTATTAAAAAATTAGCTAAAACTATATTTAATAGTATTAAAGTAAATGAAAATTATAAAAATATTGTTGTTAATGATTTTAACGATATTGTATTAAATAAATCTATTGATTTTTTATTAAAAGACATTAATACAAAAAATAGAAAAAATAATATTAATGTAAAATCATCTAATAGTGGCCTAATACAATCTATTGTTTTAGATAATGTAGAAGAACCTAAAAAGAAAAAAAAATCAAAAAAAGTGAAATTTAATAATAATATAACTAGTGATGTATTTAATAGTTTTAATCAGGATGATGATCAGTTACAATCTAATCATGATCAGAAAGGCTTTGTAAATGAATTAGACACATTTAATGATCAAGTTAAAGCGGCTAATAAAAAAATAAAAGATAATTTTGAACAAATTATTTCTCAATCTCAGGATAATTTCAAAAGTCCAGAACCATTATTTGATACTAAAATTACAACATCTGATAAAAATAATTCTGATAAATTAGCATTTGAAAAAATTTTAGAAGATAAGATTGATAAAAATACTCTAAGTGAATCTACAGGTAGTCTCTATGATGATTATAGTAATTCTAATATACAAGATATGTTAACATCTATTATTTTTAAACAAAAAGATAATTCAAAATCAAATGAATTAGAATCTTATGAAGGAGAAGAATATTTACCTAATTTAATTAAACCAGTAGGAGAAGAAGCTCCTATTCAGCCTTTAATATATCAAAATACTGGAACCGGAATAGAACGTGTAGATAAAAAGGTAGTAACTATCGATACGGGTAATGAACAAAATCCGTACAGCAGCACAGTTTCAAATTTAGGAACAAATAAGTGGTATAAATTTAAAATAGATTTACAAGATACATTAAAAATCGATAAATTATGTGATGTATATTTGCGAAATGTAACAGTGATGGGTTTAACTAATAGTGTTAATTGTTCATATTTAGTATTTGATATAGATGAATTTAATATTAGAAATTATTCTAATAATCCTAATATGCGAAATAAAATTGCTATAATAAATACAACTCATATAAATGATGCTATAGTAATTAAAATAAATGGTGATACTGATACTGTTGATGATGAAATAAAACTTGATACTACAATTAATTTATCAGTTGGCATGGGTGTAAGTGGAACGAATATTCCAGCAAACACTTTTATTAGAAGTATTACAGATGGCGAGAAACTTAAATTGACTAATGAACCATTACAAGTATTAACTGATAATTCAGACATCACATTTTATACTTTATCTCCTTCTTTCAATGTGAATTATGGTTCCGAAGATAATTATGTTACTACTATTAATCCAGATAAATTAACAAATTTAACTATTACAGTAACAAATCAAGATAATAAAAGTATAGATGATGAAAATGGAGGAAATAATACATTTATATCTTCATCTAATCCATTAAATAGAATAATTTTTGAATTAGAATTTAGAAGCCGTGGAGAAAGAGATGATATTATATATGAAAAAAATATGTATAGTGATTAACTATTACTTGCCTCAACAGCCAATTTATCAGCCATATAATTACCATACCAAAGTTTATATTCTTTTACATTTTTCATACATGGTTTCATTCCATGCGCCTTCGTATGTATAAAAGTAATAGGATAAGTATTATATAATGTATGTAGTTCTATTATTAAATCTTTATTTTTTATTTCTGCCTTACCTTTTCTTTTTTTATCGTATTTCTTCCAATCATTTTTTTTCCATGTTACAGCCCATTTTGTTATTGAGTTTATAACATATTCACTATCACTATATATAATTATTGTATTATTATTATAATTATCTCGTTTTATCGTTTTTTGGATTGCTTTTATACAAGCTTTAAGTTCAGCAATATTATTAGTTATTTTACCTGTTAACTTTTCACTAATCATTTCTTTAGTATCTTCAAAATAAATACCTATTCCACCTGCTTGATGTTTATTTTTTTGTCCGTTATTTAATGAAGAACCATCTGTAAAAATAGTAATACTATTATTTTCGAATGATTCTGATAGTTCTTTATTTTTTTTTTGTTGATCAGGTATTACCTTAAAATAGTTACGAATATCATTCATTATATATATGATTGTGAAAATGTATTTAAGTAGTAATTATCACTATTTAAATACGCATTCCTAGATTTATATTTTATTTCATTTTCTAGTTTATTGGAACAGTTATGATCTACTTTATCAGTATCTATATTTTCTATATATGATAATAATTCATCTGTATTTGTATCTTTACTAGGATTAAAGTAATTTAAATCTTCAGTTAAACTATTTTTTAATGAATCATTTAAGTTTGGATTTTCTATATGATTTTGTAATAATGAAGTTATATTATCATTATCTAATTTAGAATCAAACATGTAGTTTAAACTTGTATTACATAATAGTTTATTTTTATCTTGAACAACATCACACTTATTTATATTATAGTCACTTGTAAATAAATTACTATCATATTTTTGTGATATGTTTATATCACTATTATCTATATTTAATAAATGTGCTAAAATTTCAATCGTTTTTATATATTTAATATAATATCGATTTGTATCAATTGATTTAATTATTTTATTTAATTGGGGAGCATATTTCATTTTATCACATTTACTTTTCGAATTTGCTATTTTTTCTTTAATATTCTGTTTTGAAATTATATCATTATAATAATTATTAATCCAATTATTACATAATGTATTAGATAAATGTGGAATTGTTTTTTCAATATCATTTTTATACAAGCCTATTATTATTTTATTATTTATTTTTAAAATACCTTCTTTTAAATATGGAACTACAATAATATGTTTATGTTTTAAGTCAAATGCATTTTCATCACACATATTATCTACAAGTTCTTCTAATAATATAGGTGGATTATCATAAGTTATAATTTTATTAAATACATCAATATCATTATTAATAAATTGATTTATTTCTTTATCAGTAATATGTTTAGAATTATTATTATTAGAAGAAATATGTTGATATTTATTTCTTAAATTATTTCTATAATCATATTCTATTATTTTTTCTAAATTAAAGTGTTTATTGGTTTTTTTAAATATATCATTAAGTGTTTTTATTAACATTACTTTTACATAAGGATATGTGAAATAGTTACGGATTTTTTGGCTTTTTATTGTAGGGATGGTATTTATAATATGAATTTTAATATTAATTTTGTTGATATTATTATTAAATTTTTCTATTGATATTTTATTTAAAAAATATATGATAAAAAAAATTATTACTATCATTAAAACTTTTTCTATCATTACATATTATAAAGATTATTTTTAATCATTATAATATCTGGCTACACTATCATCAATTGAATCAATCTAATGATTTTTTATCACTATTTATATTTGTTTATTACATTGTTTAATAATCATTTAATGAAAATGTATCACTATCACTATCATAAGACATGTTTATAACAGTGTATTCTTTCATATCACTTTTTCTAACAATATCTCCACGGCATACAGGACAATTTGGCACATTTCCAGTTGAAGATTGTTGTGAAACCCATTTATTTAGACAAGTTTTATGAAAACAATGTCCACAATCAGGTACTACTGAATGTTTTGAATTGTATTCTTTATTAGTAATAACTTCAATACAAATCGCACATTCATTTACATTGCTCAAGTTTTGTGGCATAGATTTGTTTAAAATAACTTTGTTAGATTTGTTTAGAATATCAATATATTTTTTATTCAATTTATTATTAACAATCGGAGCCTTTTGTTGTTCAAAATATGTGCGATATTTACATATACAATTATTTATTTTTTTTTTAATTGGGAAATGAACACATTCTAAATAAAATATAATCAGGATAAATAATGCTGCTGCAGCTAAAGGCCAAAATGCTATCATAAACACATACGACTTTTGTTTATCATAATCATCATCATTATCATATGTTTCATTAGACATGTATGTTGTATTTGACCCGCTCGGTCCGAAATCATCCATGTGGGATGAAGACAATTTTAAATTCATTCGTTTTACGATATCAAACTTAATAATCAACTTAAATATAAATTTAAATCAATTTTATAATTAACAATATTTTTTAGCACAGAACATAAATAATCCAATAGAGCAAAGACATGCTATAGGTAACAAAAATACTAATACATACACATAGGGTTCTGTGTTGATAGATATATATGTTGTATTCATATATTAATATATAATAATTAGTATTTAAGCATATTAATAATATTATTATATTATGAACCGACCAAGTTGGGATGATTATTTTAAAGAAATGGTATTAGTAACTTCTAAAAGATCATCCTGTAATCGTTTAAATGTTGGATGTATATTAGTAAAAGATAATAGGATTATAGCTCAAGGTTATAATGGATTTCTTCCTGGGTGTCCACATAAATCTATAGTAAGAGATAATCATGAACAATCTACAGTTCACGCTGAACAAAATACTATTGCCGATTGTGCTAAAAGAACTGTAAGTTGCTTAGAATCTATAGCATATATAACACATTATCCCTGTATTAATTGTGCTAAAATATTATTAGCCTCAGGTATTTCTGAGATTAAATATATTAATGATTATAAAAATGATGAGTTAGTAGCAGAATTTGCTAATCAATGTGGTGTTAAAATTATTAAATTATAATTTATTAAATTATGCAACACAAACATAACCAGTAGTTCCACTATCTTTGCTACCACATTTTATTTTTTTAATATCAGAATTTTGATTAATTGGCACAGCATATTTAGAAAATGGATGATTTTTATTTTTCTGAATATAACTAGTATTAAATATATTATCTTCATACCCAGCCAATACTGTTTTTTCTGAAAAATTTGCTTGATTCCAAATAATTTTTGCTTTTTGTTCCGATGTTCCTGCAGGATACGGATCAAACGCAGGATTACTAATAATAGTATTATGAACTAATTTAAGTCTATTTTTTTGTATCATATCGGTTGTTACTTTTCCACCACCAGAAGCATCAATTTTTGAATAATCAAGGAATTCACCCTTAAACCACGGATATTTGTGTAAGTCTTCTTTTTTAATTTCAACACGGTTTAAATGATTAGGATCATCAGCTAAACTTGCAGGATCATGTTGAAATAAATATTGCCCTGATGTATCATGGTAATTTTCAGAAGTAAGATCTAATTTAGATTTACCAGATTCACAATAATGTTTACTTGCGGTAGCACCATCAGCACTTAGTGATCCTACTGCTGCTCCTATAGCTGTTCCAATGCCAGGTAGAAATGAACCAATTGCTGCTCCTATTGCAGCACGTTCTGCTATACCAACAGTATCTTCATATTTTGGTAAACAAAATCCATTAGGTATTCCATTATTTACACCCCACTGATTACAATCAGCAAAATATGTATGTTCTCTTGGTGTAGTATCACTTTTATCTTTACCTAATCCAATATTCGCATCATAAATTTCTTTTGAAACCCTTTTACTATTATTTTCTCTGGAATCTTTATTATTAGCCACCCTTAATCTACTTGGATTAAAAGCATCAGCACAATATTGTACCTTTTTTTCATTTATAAGTGGCTTTCCATTCTCATCACCCATAGTGATTATTCTACCTGAATCTTTCTGTTTCCATGATTCAACTTCTCCTTCTGAAAATGAAATAATTTGCGACTGCATATTACCAGCTGCATCTGGACTTCCATGTTTTTTTTTTGTTATACCAGCCCACCCATCTTCGCCAGAACAATTATCATAATTATATGATTTATTAGTTTTAGCAGCATAAATTAAATCTCCTAGTGTTTTAATAGATGAAAGAGCACCAAATACTGAAGAAGTTGTGGCTAGCACAGTTCCCGCCGTTGTGCCTGCTAATGCGCCTGTTGCTGTAGCACCAACACCAAAAAATCCTGCTACAGCTCCCGCGCCTGATAAACCAGCACCAGCACCTCCTAGTGCCCCACCTGCAATCCCCATCATACTGCCAATAGCACTACCTCCAGGAATTGCACTCAAAGCAGTTGTAACAATAGTAGTTCCAACAGAGCCAGCGGTAGTTCCTAACCCACCTGCAGCTGCAGATAAACCAGCACCTATCGTTGTAGCACTAGCACCAGCACCAGCACCAGCACCAGCACCAACAGCACCTAAAG
>Ga0209634_1000784_pt1 | contig 24050 bp, 14 predicted proteins | sample LinPmetageLP40_FD_184043 | JGI IMG/M metagenome (GOLD analysis project Ga0209634, IMG submission 184043) | Marine viral communities from the Pacific Ocean - LP-40 (SPAdes) (version 2) | ecosystem: Environmental > Aquatic > Marine > Oceanic | place: Pacific Ocean | collected 2010-08-26 | reverse complement strand
CATCTGAGGATAATTAACAATGGCTGAACTGAGCGTCCAAAAACCTTTTGCTGCGGGTACGGGAAACTTTACCCCACTCGAGAACCTTGTGCGCTCGGCTCTCGTTCGGGCGGGCAACTTTAGCCCGTCACGCATCGACGGCGAAGTGATGATGATGATGATTGAACTCGCCAACCGAGTGGTCGAGGACGTTCGCCAGCACCCGTATTGGACGGGCGGTGACATCGACTATTACGCTGACATCACCCAAAGTCGCGCCGTACCCGACATGATTATGATTGACGGGCTGACCGCTCACTATTTCATCCAGCAGGGTTCGGAAAAGGCAATGGTATTCCTACAGCTTTACCAAGCTGGCTTAAACAACATTCTTCACGAGCGCTCAAACGGCAACAAAGCGTACACCCGCACCATAACAGACGGCGGCTCAAACAAAGCGTATGCGCCTTTAACCACAGTAAAGGCGTACTAGATGGGTCGCCTCGCTTACTCTCCAATCGCAGTAAAAACGGTCTCGAAAACCTATTATAGTTTTCGGGGTATTGATCGGTCTCGTGACATCACTGCTCTTGAGACTGAGGAGGAGCAAAACTTTTACAACTTGGAAAACTGCTATGTGGATTATCGAGGCCAGCTAATTAGAGACCCCGCTTTCTTCAAATACAGCCGATCAAACAACTTCCCCATTAAGGCTCTCCGCTTCTACAGCCGAGAGGGCGTTGTCTACGCCGAGACAGACGCAGCCGCCACACACTTACGATCTGACCGCGACCACGTAGTTGTAAGCGCGTACGAAAAGGACGCCATTGTCCACATGACCAACTTCAAGGGTCAAGTGCATATCTTTTCTGGCGACACCAAGATGTATAAGTATGACGGGTTTCAATTCTCGACATCCACCGCATCAATAAAACCAGCCTTCGGCGTTCCCATACAGCGCCGCCTTGCGGTCGCGGGATTTAAAGACAGGCCAACAGTAATCGAGTTCAGCCGCGTCGATGCTCCTGACATTTTCCTTGAAGAAGAAGCCACCACTGACGAAGTAACACGGGCCGCCTTTATCGACATCTCGAACTTGATAGGCACCGCCGACCAGATTATTGGGTTAGGCACATTTGAGGCCAACCGCCTTGCCGTGTTCACGCAAGACCAAACGCTCGTTTACATCATCGACCCCAGCTTCGAGGAATGGCAGCTAGACAGCCGAGCCAACCTTCGTATCGGGTGCATCTCACACGGCACGATCATTAACGCTGGCTCCGACCTTCTGTTCTGTTCTCGCAGAGGTATTCACTCGATTATGCGTAACGAGACAAACGGGATCACCATTGCAGAGGCATCTCTATCTGACGAGATCGAGCCGCTGTATCAAGAACTCGTAAGGTCAACGCCTGATCCGCGAACGATCTCGGCAGTTTTTGACCAAGACGAGCAGGCTTATCATGTCTTTTTCCCACGAGCGGGCGGCAAACTTACACAGCGCCTCTCGATGAACTTCCGCTCGGGATACGAGATGGTAAACTTCCAGCTTGGCGATACGCTCCTTCCGAGGTGTGGTTCGTTCTTGGGAGGTCGCCTTGTTTTCGGAACTTCGGATGGTGTTTATGAAAGCACTAGACGAACATTCGATCAAGAAACTGGGTTAGCTGATCTCCGCCGTTCGCAAATGGTAGCCGAAACACCCGTCCTCTGGCTTGGTGACTTCATCGGCACAAAGCGCACCCACTCATTTGTAGTGCAAGCAACTGGTACGGGCAGCTTCTTTATCGATTTTACCGATGAGGAAGGTCGCGACATGCACTCTCTCGAAGTCGTGCTCGACCGTTTAGAGGGCGACAAAAGATGGGGTGATGCTCCCCTCAAGCATGACTACACTTACCCGTTTAACCATACTTTCCGAGGCGTACGAATGCGTTTTCGGACGGAAGAAAAAGATGTGGACACAGACCTGACGGTCATTTCGTTTGCATTTCTAATGCACAAGGAGAAATAGAATGGCTCGTCTCAAGGTACTGTACCCTGGAAATCATACATCAAGCGGCAACATCGGGGCCGATGTGGAGAACATTGTTCGTTATCTCAACGCCGCAGAGCTTGGCGACAACACGCTTGCCGAGCTAGTCAAAATACTGTTCGACAGCACGGGCAAGCTAATCGCTCCCGTCGAGCTTCGGAACGACAGCATTGCGGGTCTGCAATACAGAGTGGGAACGTACACTGAAAGCGAGACGGGCTGGACGGGCTTGGCAACGGTTGCTGAATTGCGCGGCACATCGGGCCTAGACTTAGGAACAATCGGAGCACCCCTGTTTTCGGCACGGGTGGATCACGTTGTCAACGCCACTATCAGCGGCTCAATACCCTACCCAACGGGCACCACAGCGTTCTCGTTCGCCCATGACGCAACAGACGCTATTGTTGTGTATATCAACGGCGCTCTACAAGCGACAACGACCTTCTCGAACAGCTCAACAGCGAACACGGTTACGCTGGGTTCGGCGACATCCGCGGGCGATATTATAACTATCTATAAAGTCCAAGCGTCAAACAACAGTGGCTTCACACGAACAGAGATTACATCTTCTGCTTCACAGGCTGTATTCCCTTTCGTTCACACGGACACGCAGGCTATTCTCGTATATCGAAATGGCGTCCTGCAACGAGAAGGTGGTAGTAACGACTATACTCAACAGGCCAGCGGCAACACTATCACGTTCACTTCGGGGATGTCGGTAAACGATATTATCACCTTTATGATCGTTGAGGATACGGCACAAGTTCGTGTCGCTGGCTTGATGACCGAAGACAAATTCACGAACACTAGCGGCTTAATTCCGTTCGCAAGGCTTGCTGTAACTGACAATGAAATCCCCCAAGCTAAGGTCAGTGGCATCTCAACCCTCCTTGCTAACAGAGGCCGCGTCTACGTGTCCGCCTCGCAGCCTTCGACTGCAAACTCTGGCGACATGTGGGTGGACACATCAAGTAATCCCAACGTCCTAAAGTTTTATAACGGTACGGGCTGGCTACTGACCTCACCAGACACAGGCATCCCAGCCTTCGCGACCTCCAATGCCTTGCAGTTCCTTCGTGTCAATTCGACAGGCGGCGGCTTGGAGTTCAGCAATGTTGACCAAACCGCTTTGGTTCCCAAAACCTATATGGGAGCAGCGGACGGCGTTGCTGGCCTCGACAGCACAGGTAAACTTCCTGTTGCCCAGCTACCCGATACCTTTGCAACTCGCTCGTTTTACTTTCAAGCCTCTGGCTCGATAGCTAACGGAGTGAAGAAAGTAACTCGTGCCTTTAAGCAGAACATACGGATTGATGCGGTAGCCGTTAAGTCAACCTCGGGAACTTGCAACATTCAGCTTCGCGTCAACGGCACCAACGCTGGCGATGTGATTTCTGTATCTTCAACGCTTGCCGAGCAGAACCTCTCGGCGTCAATCGCTGTAGACGCGACCACCGCCTCACGAGAGATCGGTTTCGAAATAACATCGCAAAGCTCGCTCACTGATATCGAAGTAACCTTGGCCTGCGTCATCACAAATGTCTGATAAGGGAAGTTAAACATGGATAAGCGTTTCAACCCTGCGGGAACGTGGGACCAAAACCCCGAGGCCGAGGCCGCAGGTATCGAGCGAGCCAAGCAAGGTGGCGGGCAAACTCTCGAGATGCCCGCTTATCAAAGCAACGCTCCCGAGACATCCTTGCGCCCTCGCCTCCGACCAGAAGACCCAGAAATGTCGAGTACCACAGGCATGATGGGCACGGACGCTCAAGGGAACCTTATGGAGTACGGCATCGAGCCTGACGTTATGATGGCGAATATGGGCAATGACGGCACACAGTCTGTTCTAATAAACGACCCCGAGCTTGAGATGCTAAGATCAATGCTGCCACCTCCGCCCGACCAAAAGCCCTCTCTCGATTATATAGCCCCCGAGGACGAGACGCTTGGCTCCTTTAGAAACATGGATATCAAAACCCTTTACCCTGTGGCGTATCGCGATACGAGCGGCAATGATGTCGGCTCGGCTGGCCCGATGGCAACTTCTGGGTTGCACTATATAGACACTCGCGGAAACGGCGACAGATCAATGTCAGGCGACGAAATCCCGACACACCTTCAAAGGCTACAGGACACGCAGGAGAGCTTCGTATCCTCCCAGATGTTCCTAGCGGCGATGGATCAAATGCGAGCGCAGCTACCCAAGGAAGCGGTCTTGCGAGGCTCAATGTTCGGAGAGCAAGGCGATGACGGCCTGTTCCACCTATTCGTGGGTGACGATGACACTGGCTACACTGAGATGACTTACGCCAAAGGCGAAGAGGGCATTAGCGACGCTCGCCTCGACGCTCGCAGAGCGCTTAATTACGCGAGCCAGATGGCGGACTACGATATGGACGGCGGCTTTATGGGGCGCGTAGCGATGGCTCATACTTACAATGGCTACGAGGACAGCGACCTCGAAAGAATGCAGGCAGACTTAGCAAGAGAAGCACAAGAGACCGTGTTACGTGACGGCTCGATGGGCAACCCCAACGTGGGCGCAAACATTGCTGCCATTCTCGAGCAGTCGGAAAAAATCGAGGACGAGCAGAAGCGGCGCGGCGGCAAGAAAGAAGCCCGAGGCTTCGACTACTCGGCTCGCGTCCTCTCTCGAGAAATGTCCGAGAAGGCAAAGGGAGCGTGGAGTGCCTTTGCAGAAACCGCTGTGCCAGCGATTAACGATTTTGTCTCAGGAGCCACGTCTGTCGGTATGGAACTAGACAGCTATTTTGGAACGGAAGACATGACGGCGTTTCCGAAGATCAACCCGTCCGAGAAAGCAAGAGGACTTTAATGGGACGACCCCACCCATCAATATCGCATACATTGACCGCAGATAGAGGAGGCCGACATGGCTTTTAGCGCACAAATTTTTGGCCCGAACACGGGCATCTCGATTGCAAACCGCAAAGAAGCTGCCACTCTGGGCGTCAAGGCAGCGAGCCAAGGCCGAGGCGGAGACAAGTACAGCATAAAAGCCACACCGTTTACCGCGAACCTTCTCAGGAATATGGGTGGCGCGAGCAGCTTCAACCCCGAGACGGGCGAGATGGAGTTCATCTTTGGGTATGACAGTATCGGCGATATGTTTGACGGTGGTGGCCCAGGGGCTTCATCCCCAGACCAGAACAACAAATCATACGACAACGACAACATTGCTGGCAATGAAGTCACAGGCATAGCCGCCGCATCCAACAGGGCAGCGGGCAACGCCGCCACGAATGCCGCAACTGGAAACGACAGCGACGATAGGGTGGTAAACGTACCAGAGGTTCCGCAAGACATGGGAGCCTCGTGGAAACCCGATTGGATGGACGGCGGCGGCAAAGGTAAAAGCGGTTCGACATTTAGTACCGAAGGATATTTCACGCCTACCAACAATTATGTTGACCCGTACGATCCAGAAGAAAATACAACAGGCGGCGTCAACAATGACGGCATGGGCGGCGCAGACGGTAAAGGCAATGCTGGCAACTTCATCTCAAACATCTCAAACACGCTTGGCGGCAACTGGCGAGACAGTGAAGATTACTATGATGGCGGCGGTACTGGTAAGTCGGGAGATTACTTCATCGGCGGTGGGCTGGCGGGCGCTGTCGGCAATATGATGGGCGGCCCAAAAGGCGGAGACGACGAAGGCAACGTGAAAACGGGTAGGCTTTCGGATGATGTGCGAGCACTTGTCTCAACGCCAGAAGCCAAAAATAAAGGCTTAAAGGCTGATGATGATTACGTCACATATACCAACGGCGTGAACTACAGTGGTCAGATTGGTGCACAATATTTTGTCAACGGTAAGCCCGTATCAAGTCTTGCCGACTTCCAAGAGGGAATGAACCAAGGCGGCGACGACACCCCTAATCAAAGGTACGCAAGATACAGAAACTATAACGCGCCGCCTGCTACGTCTGGGGGTGGGTCAGCGCCTACAGATGATTATTCCATTAGGTATAACGAAATGGAGCCAAGCGAAGCCACGGCTGCTATCAACGCTGAGATCACAGCGCTTCAAACCCAGATAGACGCGATTTCTAATTCGGAAAGCGGCGAGGACACATCAGTTATAGAAGCCGAGATTGCCTCGCTACGCGAGCAGCTTTTGACTTATGGCGTTTCAGTAGAAGACACCTCGGGTGTAACTATGGTCGATCCTAGTTCTGGCGGCGGCTTTGTTAGACGGCCCGTTATAGACCGTGAAACAGGTGAGACACGATACGTCGAGGTTCCGCTGTCTGTAGACAGTGGGCAGGACAACTTCAGAAACGAGCGGCGTAGCGGCTTCGGCAGCACATTGTATGCCTAAAAGGATATCGTAGACATGAGTGTATTTAATACAGGAATGGCGGTGCTCACTGGCTTGAATATGATCAAGTCAAACGAGCGAGCCAACACAGCATCTAACGAGCAGTCGGCACTCACCGCTGCCGAGATCGCTCGTAACGAGCGGGTCATGTCACTTTACGACAGTGGCTCTAAAGAAATGCGGGCAGCGATTGAAGCCGCTTACGAGAACTTCGGCGGCTTCGACCAGATAAGCGCAGACCAGTTTGACAGTATGCGCGGCATGTTCTCGAACGCTCGTGAGCTTGAAGAGTTACAAAACGCCTCGCAGGTTGTTGACCGCTCGACGGGCTATCAAACCACGCTCATCAATGACGAGAGCAGGTTTCGAAACAACGCAAGCTCTCGTTACAACCAAGGCCGATCAGAGCAAGACGAGATGATCGCTCGCTTTGCTGATCTCCGCAACCAAAACACAGACAGAGCAGTGGCAGAAGCTCGCGCTCGAGCGAGTGCCAAGATACCCGAAGGTTTGGAGAACTCGACATACGCTATCCAGATGGAGAAAAGCCTCACTGACATGGAGGCCCAAGCATACAACCAGAACTTAATTGATGCGATGTCTGACGCTCAGACCTACATCAAAGGCAACCTCGACTACAGCACCTCTCGCTCGGGCGATGACATTGCGGGCGGACGCTACGGGATGGAGTTTGCGGACGGCAAGATCGGCATGTATGGCGGCGCAATAAACGACATTAAAAACCTGCAAGGCATGAGAAACAACACGTACCTAAACGATTACGTGACGGGCCTCGACACAATGAATAACACAAGCTCTGTGTTCCGAGACTACGCCATTAGCAAAGGCAACGAAGCCGCTGGAACTTACAAGTTTGCCGCAGATGGCGCGAACTTAGCGGGCTTCGGCACCGCGCTGACATCAGCAAATAGTGCGAGCGACCGAATGGCTACCGCCGCTGATAACGCTGGCAGCGCGTTCGGCACTTGGCTCGACAGGGCTACCGATTACAACCCGATCACGGGCGCAACAAATAAATAGGAGAGCGTTATGGCTCTAGCACTCGGCGGTTTTACAAACGCCTTCGTCGGCGCAGATGAGAAACGCAAAGATCGCCGCGCACAGAACGCACAGCTTTATGCAGAATGGATAAGGGCAAATCCAGACGCGAGCGTTGCAGAGCGTAAGGAATATTACGGCAACCTTGCGGGCAACAGTCGCGGGCTACAGTCGGGCATTCCGACCGAAGAAACGATGAAGCGCCAAGTCAAAAAGTACAGAGACGCAAAAGCGAAGCAGGACGCAGCGGCAGCGCAGGCAGCAAAGCGTCAAAAAGCACAGGACGCTCGCCAAAGCCTTACAGACATCATTAGCTTGGGTGACGCTATGGCAGGCATGTACGGCACCAAAGACGAAGAAATAGCCGCCTTCAAAGCCCAGATGAACTCTTATGGGCTAGTTGACGAAAAGATGTTTGGCGCGGTTTACAAGCGGGCTGGCGACAAGGCTTGGGGTGATTGGCAGGAGAACAACGCTCGCGTAATTGACGACTACCTCAGAAACCCATCCAAAGGCGCGTTCGAGAGCCTCAACACAAAAGCTGGCATATGGGGCGCTAAGTTCACCAACCAGTTCAAGGGCGCGTATGTGCGGCAGGACAAAAAGAATGAAGGCATCGTTCTCGCCGAAGTGACAAAAATTCTGACGGCACCAAACCAAACTCAGGCGGGCGCGGACGTAGGAATAGAGGCAATCGCGAACCAATATCCAGATGCTTACGAGGCGTTAAGGGTGAGCGGCGCGTTTGGAACACCCAAGGCCGTTCTTTCTACAACGATTTCTGATGCGGCAGAAGCCGCGACAAATAAAGCGTCAAGGTATGCCTTCAACGCCGCAAAAAACATCAAGACCCTCGAGGATTGGCAAACGGCAAGGGCGTCATTCCTTCTCGAATTTCCTGACCAAAATCAGGATGGGGATGTCGCTTGGCTCGATGACGCATATAATCGAGTGCAAGCTAATATCGAGGGCAGCGAAGACGCGCTCGCGAAAGACTACATGAGCCGACTTGAGAAGGCTGCTCAAACCATGTCGCCAGCAGCCTATGAAGAATTTAAAACTACACTGTTGCGTGAGGCAGGCGATGAAGGGGTGAGAGGCAGGATAAGAATTAACAGCTCCAACGAAATAAACGCTGGAATAGAGCAAGACAGGCTCGACAAACTCAAGACCGAAGATGATGCGAGATTTACTCAACTAGCAAACGAAATCGCGGCAAGTGCCACAACGCAACCCGAGTACGACAGAGCCATCAGCGCTTTGAAAGACACCTTCAAAGGCAGCCCAGTTGCTTTGCAGTTCGACACGACAACAGCGGACGCAAATATCGCGACAAGATTGAGCGAGTTGAAGACGATACAAGAAGAGGAAGTAGCCCGAAATGTTGCGGTCGCTGTGGAAGAAGGCGAACTTATGCCATCTGCCCAAGCGGGAATGAGCAAGGAAGACGCGGTTGCGGCATTCGAGGCGAAGATGGAGGCAACTCTGAAAACAGATGTCACCCTTACCCCCGAACAAAAAGCTCGTATTACGGATAGGTACGCTGTCACTATGGGTGAGTTAATGGCTACCATCACGCAGGCCGCAAACAAATCTGAGAATGCAAACTTTGACTTTGCAGGCGCGGCTGACGCTGGCAGAGAGGAGTTCTTGAAAAAGTTTGAGCGCGACCTGACGGCACTGGGGATCACCATTAGCCCCGCCAAGAAAGCAGAGTACACAGCTCTTGCGAACGGAGGCTTCGACGCAGCTTTCGAGAAGGCTCGCAGGGCAATCAACGCCCGAGAAAACGAAACAATCGCCGAAGTCATAGCGAAGGTTGAGGCGGGTAATCGCTCCCTAATTCCGATGGATACTAATGCCGAAATATTCGAACCCATCCTAATGATACCCAGCATACTTGGAGACCTCGACAAAGATAAGGTCGCGGTAGTGGGCGCTCAAGTTACTTCTGACGTTCGCAACGAAATCCAAAGTGTCTTTAATACCCTTGGCCTGCCAGCCACGAACGAGCTTATAATGGACGTTATGAACGAGTTGTTACTGGGCCAAAAGGAAACCGAAGAAGGGTTAGAAGTAATCCCGTTGTATAACAAAGATAGCGGCACAAACTTGGAGGTTGTGAGGGACGCGGTGTACGCGAGCCTTATGGATATGGAAGGCGGGCTACTCATGGGTGAGTACGGCGGCATCGAGCAGTCGGCATTCTTGGCGGCTATGCGTGAGACGGGAATTGTTACATTCAAGGACATGGATGTGAAGGACAGAGCGGAGGACTTGGCAGCGTTCAAGGCGCAATACCAACTCAATCGTAGAGCGTACGTCAACAGCCAATACAACGTGGTTGATCCAGCTTACACCGATGCCGCCGAACGATCTGGTGTACTTGCTAATCGTGTAAGCACTGTGCTTGACGTTAATGGTCGGGTAGCGTCTGCCGACTTTAGCCAGCATCCGAGCCTTTCTGCTCTCGAGCCTATCTTCACTGGCGCATTGGGAAAGATTGACGCTGCGATACGCAAACTTAGCACGGCGAATAACTTACCAAACGTCGATGTGCCAAACTTCACGAAGCTCGCCATTTACCAAGAGCTACTGCAAGAGATCAACGGCAGCGGTGAGGCTCGTCAGCTTACGAGAGCGCTGCATGGCGAGATGTTGGAGCTACAGCGAGAGATCGGCAATTTGCGGCAGGCTGGCGCTGACGATATGTATGGCAAAGGCGCGAGCGCCGAGCAAATGAGATCAACGATCAATGGCAACGTCCAAGCCCTTCAAGGTCAATTAGCCTACCTCGAAGAAATAAGGGCGGGGATTGAGGGCTATGTGAATGACGCTGAAATGCAAGTGGCCTCGCTTACTGAGCTAGAAGATAAACGCATAGCGGAAGACGAGAAGGTCGAGGCCGAACGCATCCAAGGAGTTGTAACAGAATGGAATAGAATTACACCGCCCAACGGTATCAAGAAGACGCCAACGCAGGCATACAAGGACGCTACGGGATTATCTGCCGATGATAATGTCCAAGCCTATCGGGATTGGTTGGAAGGCGACCTACAAAGACAAATACAAAACCGCGAGGCTGTTCGCCAACTCGAAGAGGCGACCAGCGGTGGGGTGGGCAATCCACCACCGACAGCGCCACCAGAAACAGCATTTCAAACACCAACAAGCGCTGCGGCTGCTGTTGCAGAAACACTGAACCTGCCACCCAACGGCGAAGTAAGAACCGTTGGCCCTGATCCCGTAGCTGCGATAAAGCGTCTGTTTACCAGCGGAGATGATGAGCAGCCCGATGCTGACGACCAGTTGCAAATGAGGGGATGGATAAGAGATAATGCGGCAACCGTAGCCGCAGAGCTTGGGTACACAGGCGACAGCGCGAGGAGACAGCTTATAAACGCATTGCAAACTAACGATCCTGCGCTTCTCGAGCTTTGGGAGCAGGAAAAGTCATCTCAATAAGGACGACCTAAGAGGGTGCTCCGAGTAATCTGCCGAGATCAGGTTAAATGGAGTACCCGATACAATGTCCGACATCTCGAGCTTTCTTAAAACTATTAAGACACACAACGCTAACAAAACATTTGATAGCGTATCTGGCTACGACAATCTTTTTGGCAGCGACCTTATTAAAAACAGGGACTTCCAGAAAGACATCCGTGCGTATTACGCAAGCCAAGGCAAGTCATTTTCTTCCACGAGCGAGATGCTGGACGAGTGGTACTCTGATCGACGCTGGATCGACAGCAACTTCGGTGCGGCTGGCTATGACATGGGCAAGTACAAAATGGGCAGTGAGGCCGACAAGGCAACTCACACCCGTCTTGCAGCAGCATGGCAGCGAGCGCCCTCACGAGGCACTATCTGGGATCAACTCGGAGACTACGGCGGAGCGATAATCGCCGATCCAATTAACTTTGTCCCGTACGCTGGCGTTGCCAGCAAGCTCTCGAAGGTTGGCAAAGTAGCACAGGCTGCTCGAGCGTCAGGACAGTCTCGAAAGGCTGCCCGAGTTGCGGGTCTGTATCAAGGCGCAAAAGAAGGCGCATTGATCGAGGGCACTATCGGCGCTGGTCTCGGCGCTGGCTTCGACAGGCTCCAACAGTCTCGTGAAATCCAGCAAGGACTGCGCGAAGAATTTGACGACACGCAAACGGGGAAAGCCGCGGCTATCGAAGCGGGTGTCGGGAGCGTTCTCGGCGGCGTAATCGGTAGGTTCGCTTCGGGCAGTCAGGCTGATGCAGCCTTAAACTGGCGCAACAATTCCCGCCTCGCATCTACAATCGACGCCCGACTGTTAGAGCTAGGCCGCATGGAAGCCGACCTTCAAGCCAAGGTTGCCGATGACACCCTCTTAGCTCGCCGCGCCGAGTTTAAAGATGATCTCGCAGACGCGCAGGCCGAGCGAGCCGACATAGAAATGCACGTCAGGGAAGTTGAGGGCGACCAAAACGCGCTTGACGAGCTTGGCGAAAAAATAGCCAACGCTGATAAGACGGGTGAAGACAAGGTGGCCTTGCAGGCTGAGTTCCAAACTCGCCTAGTTGATGTCGAGAAAAAACTTGATAGCCAGTTCTGGACTGCCAACACACGCAACGCTCCGCCCGCAGCGGCGGCAACCCCTCCCCCCAACACGGGCGGCTCGAGCACTAACACGGGCGGCTCGGGAACCAACGCGGGTGGAACGAGCGCTAACAACCCAAGCATGGCTCGTCACGAGAAGGAAGGCGCAAAATCTACGCAGTACGACAGTGACGGCAACGGCACTATGAAGGACTTGAGTGACGAGCAAGTTGCTGCACAGCAAGCCGCCTACCAATCTGTCCACGGCGAGGAAGCCGCTCGCATGTGGCGCAGAGGGTTTGACGCGACAAGGGCTGCCGCTCGAGGCGCAAGCAGCACCCCCGATCCCAATGCCGCCACGGGCGCAGGCAACAAGACAGCGGACGACACTGACACCAACGCCAAACCTGATGATGATGAAGTATCAGACGCGGACATGGATGATGATGTCGGCGCGGACGCTGGAACCACACCGCCAGCCGACCCACCTAAAGAGCCCGCAAGCCCCGAGAGGGCAGCGGCGTACAAGCGCTTCGTTGAGTTTGAAATCCCTGATGGCGATGGCACCGCAACGTACACGACTGCGATTACGAAAAAGGCCGCAGGCAAGACTAAGAAAGACGCGCCTCATAAGTGGGTTAAGTCTCTCGACGAAATGCGAGCGCGTTACGCAGCAACAATAGAGAAGCTGAATAAAGAAAACGGCACAAGCCTCAAGCCAATTACTGACGATGAGATCGGCAGGCTGATCGATGCGGGTGAGATTGACATAACTAAAGCGGGCGCTCTGTCCGCAAAAGGCAGGCAACAGGTTCGCCAGTGGGCATCATCTCGTCTCGGCGCTCCCGAAAAGCAGTTCGTTCCCAACTTGTCATCTGCAAAACCAACCGCAAAGCCAAAGGCTGCAAGCGCTGACACTGACACTCCTGACGTTGATGTGGATGACACTCCTGACCTTGACGTTGAAACGCCCCCGCCTTCGGATGTAAACGCGGACAACAGGGGTACTAACGAAACCAAGGCCGAGCTTTTTGTAAGGCGGATTGGCGCTGAAATACCTGACAATGAAGGCAGCGCCGCCGACATTATCTTTAGCGTCAAGCCCGAGACACAAGACAAGAAGATGGCGAAACTCCGCAATCGTCTTGCGATATATGCAAAGAATGCGGAAGAGTTCGGTGACTACCCGCCTCTTACCGAGGACGACATTGGTAAGCTAATCAAAGGCGGTCAAATTAAGCTGACCGATGACGGGCGCATTACCACAAATGGCTTTGAAAAAATCATGGAGATCGCCTCGGCTCGTGGCGGTGAGAAGAAACAATACCAGAGCAGCAAGCGCAAAACCGTAACGGAGGTTGAGGACAGCGAAGCGGCAAGACGGCAGGCTTATCTTGACGGCAGAACTCCAGAGCAAGCGGCGGGTGACAAGGCTGTCAGTGATGTTGCGGACAACATATTTATGGACATCATCGAGGCATCAGCTTCGAGCAAACGCTACCTCGGCGCAGACAGGAAAATACTAATCAACAAGTATCTCGTGGCCTACAAGGACGAGGTAACGGACGAAGTATATGCTGCCATCAAGCGCCGCATAAATAGCTGGGATAAGGTACGCAAGACAGTCAAAGCGGACGAAAGCGCAGAAGAAATCAAGCGCATCAAATCCGAAGACCTTGTTCTGAACCGCGAGGCCGACCTAGCCAGTTCGCAAAAGTCCTCGGGCGGCAACCGCGTGGGTGGCTCGACAGCCAAGGCAGGCGCAGCGCTCGAGAATGATCCTGTGGGTGGTCGTGTATTCAAAACGTACGTCAACAGCAAGGGCGAGCGGAAAGTAAGCAGTAAGATATCCAGCCTGTTCAGAAGGGGCTTGGACATTGGTGACGGGTTTACCGTGACCGATGGTGTCCGTGACTTAGACCCTCGCTCGTTCAACAAACAGCAGGTTCTCGCTCTCGCAATTAAAGATGCTGGGCTCAAGGTTCAGAAGGCCGTTTACCGCTTCACCTCGCAAGGCGGCGAGCAAGCAGTGGGCATCAAGAGCGGCAAGGTCGGCGTGATGGGTAAGGCTACCAAAGGCGACATGCTCTTTGGTGTACCTATTAAGACCAAATCAGGATGGACGATAAAGGTTTTTGCCACCGAAGAATTGGCAATGAAGGCTCAGTTCGGCCCAGCTTGGGCGGGCAAGACTACAGACAGCCCGCCAGTTAAGCCCGAGAAGATGTTTGCCAATGCAGACGAAGCAGAAGCCGCACTCGAGGCAGCCCAGAAAAGGTATGAGGGTGACGGCGACTTGGACGGTGGGCACGGCGACCTCGACAAGTACCTGCGCGAGAAGCGCCGCATTAACGCTCGCACCCCCAAGCCCGAGCCTGTTGTGGAGGTCAAGCCTAACGGCAAGCCGAAGTCCAAGGTCAAAGGGTTCGTGTCTCGAGATGGCAAGATAGCAGTCTTGATCCGCCGTGTGCTAAATGAAGCCACCGACGATGGCAGCCCGCCCAAAGACAATGTTCGTATGGCGAGCGCATACCAAGTCAAGAACAACAAGTCCCTTGACGATATCCTTGGCGGCAAAGACGCCGACGATTGGTACATTGGGTACATACCAGAGACAATCAACGGTAAGCCAGCCCGTCAGCAGAAGACTGATGTTCAAACATTGCTCGCTAACTTCGACCCGCTAAACGATAACAACCTGCTCGACGGTGCGGTACGCGCTGACCTTCCCGAAGCTCCGCCCCCGATGGTTGATTACGCACAAGATGGCTATAACACCCAGCTAAAACTAAGCGAGTTGGCGGAAGAGGAGCCCGATTTATTTGACCGCCTGCACAATGCAATGATGCTTGTGAGAAACAACAATAATGTTCGCCGCCCAGAGCAAGCGTATCAGTTCGATCCAAACACACCCTATCCAACTCAGGGCATATCGAACAATAAAGATGTCCTTAAGACCCAGACCATAAACATAGTGCAGTTATGGACTGTCCTTCAAAGGCTCGAGAGCGACCATTGGGTCAATAAGTTCACGAGCGTTAATGGTGACGTAATTGAAATCCCGATCCAAACGCGGATCAAAGCCTTAACGGGCTTGTACTCTATTATCGACAAGATGGCTCCGAGCGGCATCAAGTTGCCTAACGACAAGGTGGATGCGTCAAGGGCCAGCCTTAACAAGATCACTCGGCACTTGAGCGATGTGGAAACAAAAGAAATTAACCGCTTGTTTGACACCGTTATTCAAGACGGGGACGTTGCCCCAAATTTTGTAGACACCACAGGAACGGCCAACCAATCGTATCAGGCCGTCCACTCCGTTTTGAACAAAACAAACTCTATCAACCTTGACATGAAAGGCAGAAGGAACCCAGGTGTTGCGGTTCTTCCTAATGGAGATCGAGGCGGCATGTCGGGAACCTTCCTTGTTATGCACGAGATGGGCCATTGGGCTTACAGAAATCTGATGAATGCCGACATGAAGCTCGAGTTCTGGCAGCAGATGGATAAGTATTACGCAGCAAACGGTACGTTTAATGGCGGTGGCAAAGACGCCTACGGTCGCACTGTGGTCGAGCAACGCACCCCATTTATTAAAGTGACTAACCCCGAAGACGAACTTTTCGGGGCGGAAATAGGCGCGTTTAACGGGGCCGAAAGCCCGCAAGAAATGTTTGCCAACCAGTTCGCTTTATACATGCAGAGAAGGCATGACGCGGTTTACTTCCCCCAGAATAAAAAGCTCTGGAATAAAGTCACAAAGCTAGTCAAAATGCTTTGGTCTTACATGAGCGGAAAAAAAGTACACGATCTTGAGCTAGAACCGCTCTTCGATAAAATGATTGTGAGCCGCAAGGAAGCCAAGCGCGTCAAGTTCCACATGCCTGTGGACGGCTCGACACGTTTAGGCCAAGCAATACGGATGCGCTTTGTCCAGTTGAATGACGCGCATCAAGAGTACAGACAAATCATGGGTCAAGACGAGAGCGTGAGAGACCCACAGATGGCAGCCGAGGCGATGCTTAAAGTGGCTCACGAGTTTCACGGAATGGCGAACACGATAAAGGACAACAAGATATCTGCTTTCAAGAAGCAGGAAGAGTATCGCACCACCACTGGCCCGTTCCAAGCAACCAAGAAGTTCAACAGAAAGATGAAGGCGGCAGCCGACACTCTCTCGAAGATGCTTTATAAAGAGAACCAGTACGTCAACCAAAAGGGTGATGGCGTCATCGAGGGCCAAGCCTTTCGAGAGGGCTTCGACACAGAGATGGTTGCGTTCTACGAGAGCGATCTTGAGGTCTTAATCAACAACGTGCTCGACAGCTTGAACGAGAAATTCATGGATATTGAGGGTGGCGATCTTCCCGAGTACCGCCTGTCAGACGAAGTTCTCGATCTCCGAAAGAGCAACAACTTCACGCCCGAAGTTCTAAAGAAAAAGGTAAACTTCAAAAAGGTAATTCAAAACGCCAACCGCAAGCGAGCCGCTTACTTTAAGGCCGCTCGGGAGATCATGTCTGGTTCGGCTAAAGCCAACGCCATCATGTCTCAGGCGGACATTAAGAAGTTCAACGATGCGAACATCAACTACGAGACCGCAAGCATGGGCGAACTTCTCGATGCTTACTTGCGTAATATCGTTGCCGATGGCGTTGATAAAAAGAAACAGACAGTCGGCGTACCGTCAGCGCTGGGTAAAAAGCTGCACCGCAGGGTCAACCAGATAATCAATGGCGAAGACACCATCGACATGTCTGACGCAAACATCTCGGAAGCGCAGCAGCGTTACGGAGGAATGGACAAGTATGCGCTTACGGCGGCGCTCGCGAAGGCTACCACAACAAAAACAAAGAAGGCCAAGGCCGACCGCGATTTTATACGGGTAGAAGTCAAGCGCCGCAGAGCTTCCAATGATCAAGCTGACTTTATGGAGGTGGCAAAATCGCCCACTATCAGCAAAGCTGTTGATGTCGAGCAGCGTCAAAATGTTGGCAGCGGAACGGAAGACGGTGTGCCAGCAAACGCTAATGTTGCAATGCGTACATTCTTGAGCCAGATCAACCATCGGAACGAGGACACGACATACGCGGCTCGCACCATTGCGGCTCGCCTCGCTCGTCTGGGTGTGGACTTACCGCCGTCAAAAGCTGACGAGGGATGGAACGGGTTTGTCAAAGAGTTGCGAGGCGTTGCATCCAACGTAAGCAAGTCCGAAGACATCACGCAAAGTATGCAGTACATCGGCAAATCTCTTTATAACACGTCTGTTGTTACCGATGCCAACCGCGTGTTGATAGACAAGTACGCTCGTCAGTCAGGCGTACCAGCAGACACATTGCTCGGCAGAATTTTTGCTGATTGGGTCGATGACGATGGCGTCGAGACCGACTTCCGCAAGATGATGGACACAATGGAAGGCGACGATATCCCGAAGTTTGATGACTTCACCCTGTCACTGTCAGAGGAAATGATGGAGGCCGCCTCATACATCCTGCATGGGATTGTCGCCAAGCCTGCCGCAAGACGCCGCTTTCCCGTGCCGTTTGTTCGCTCAGTATTCGGGGGGAAAGAAGGCGCAAAGATCACGAATGCGTCTGCGGCGGATACCTACGGCAAAGAGGTTCCTTCCGAGCTTGCTACTAGCTACGCAAGCACTGTCGTATCGCGCATGAACCCTGCACAAATAGATGCGGTTAGGAACTTCACAGGCGGAAACGTCAGTGTCTATTACAAAAGTAAACGAGCGCCATCAGAAATCATGGGAGATGGCGTTTACGTTGACGAGCTACCTGTCGATCATATCCACCGCAGAACAGGCGAGATGGTTGCCGCCCTCCCAGATGACAAGAAGGCAATAGCCACCGAGTTGCTTGAAACGCTTGGAGATGTACGCGCCAAGATGGGGCAAGGCGGAGACCGCTTTGTCTTACGGGCAATGGATGACGATATATCCGAGCAGCTTGAAGAAATGGGCATCACTGACATCACATCTGTCGAGCCCGTGTTTATCTCGGACAAGAACCCAATCATCTTCCCGAGAGAGACCAGCAAGAATACGCCCGCAGTACAGTCAATTCTCAATGCGTTACGCCGACACGTAGCGGAGAACGGCGGAAACATAGACGTGGATCAAGCCGCGCTCGTTTTGCAGGGCGTAATGCCGTCCTCCAAAATGTATTCGATGCTTTCTGAAATAGCGGGTGGCCCGAGGCATATCCAGCGCATTCTGCGCGAGCAGGGCTACTCGAGTGTTGCGGTTGACGGCGAGCGAGTAATGCTGAACCCGTCAGATATACGCTCGATCAAAGCGTCAATGTTCGATGAGGCTGATCCGCTTCTCGGCGGTGGCAATGATGAAGTCAACGTAAACTCAATGCTGATTAACTCAATAACAGAGGACACGTCAGACAACATGGCTGTCGCGGCTGCACGAGTTCTCGAGGCGGGCGGTGTGCCACCCCGCACACTCGATCAGATGATTGCAGCAGCCAACGGGCGCAACATCGGCGAAGACGGCAAGGACATAATCAGAAAGTCTAACGTCTGGAACCCGCTCAAAACCAACAGCGCGATCATGCGTAACTCGGGCATGAATTGGCTCGCCAACCACTTCGAACCAGAGAAGGGTGGCGGTGGTCACTTCGAGCGCACGAACGAAAGCATGGGCAAGTTCCTTATGCCCCTTACGAGCATGATGAGAAAGCTGCCCGATAGTAAGGGCGCACTCGGGCGCTATTGGGATAATGGGCCACGTCAGATGATCGACGCAGCCCGAGGCTCTGCCGCCTCAGTCGTTGGCTTCTCTCCCCACCGCAGAACATCTCAGCCCAAAAGTAACATGGATATTGTCACAGCCCTGCGAGACAGCAAGGCAAAGAGGTTCCTCGGCGGCGAAGAACTAAAGGTTTACGATCACGTTCGCTCGTACCTGAGAAGTGCCGTCACAAGAATGCGGAAGGCTGGCATCGTTGTGGGCGACTTAAAGGAAAACTACTTCCCGCAAGTGTGGCGCAAAGACCTGATCCTCGCCAATCAGGACGACTTCACAAGACGCCTGACCGAGTACCTCGAGACCGAGCAGAAATCCACAGGCGGTGCCCCTCATCCAGATGGACACGCCCGTACGATTGCCGAGCGTATTGTCACGAAGCTAACTGACGAGGATGGTGTGCTGTCACAGCCAGCGCAGCAACTACGCAACGTCAACGGCGACGATCACATTGACTATCGACGCATGATCCGCCTCGATGAGTTCCCTGCGTTCCAAGACTTTAACCACCCCAACAGTCTCGCAGGGTATCTCGAGAATGACATTCTCGTCGCCATGACCAAATACTCGGACAACCTCGAGCACCGCCTTGATATGACCGAGGCATTCGGGGTGGGCGCACACGGGTATCACGACTACACTGCAATCGTGGGCTCACCGCCCAGCGCGAAAGCAACTATCGCAACCTTGCTCAGTTCGAACAAGATCATCCGAACAACCTACTCGCGCAATGGCGGTGACGGTCAGGGTGTGATGAACAAGACCTTCGACCACAATGTCTTTATGGCTCCATTCAAAGAGCAGTTCCCCGCGATGCAGAAAGCGGACGAGCTTATTAACATGGCGCGTCAAGGCAGCACGGCTCGTGACCTCGAAGAAAACATTATGCTGCAACTGGAAGCTGCCCTCCAAGGCACAGCGAATGCCCAGCAAATGCGGCAGAACTTTCAAAAGCGAGCGCGATCAATCGCCAATGCACTGTACGACACGCAGGGTTTAACCAAGCACACGAGCGCAGAGAATGTGCAACACGCGAGAGGCTTCTTTAATGCAGCTATGCGCCGCCCCATCGAGGGGATGCACGGCCTATACTCTATGCCCAACGCAAGTAAGTGGCTGCGCGGCATCAACGCGGTCACGCTCCTCACTTACACCACTCTCACGTCACTGCCTGACTTGGTTCTCCCACTGATCCGCACGGGCGATCTGAAATCATACACCCGAGCACTCAAGAACTATACTAAGCAAACGGACACGGGCGAGGCTTATCGTGAGATGATCCGCAATGTCGGTGCAGCTACCGAGAACGTGGTGCATCAACGGATGACGATGGCTCACGGTGTCGATCAAACCCAGTTCATGTCGGGCTTCTTTAACACCACTCTCTTAACTCCTTGGACTGACATGATGCGGGATGTGGGTGCGGCGGTTGCTTACGAGCACCTTAAAGCACAGGCTCGTATCGCTCGTGAAGTTCCGAACTCACGATCAGGACGCATAGCCAAACGCATCCTCGATCAGAACGGACTGAAAGGCTTGGAAGCTGACGACGACATTGATCTGATTATGGAGAGCCGAGGCTCTGCGAGCGAACATCCTCGCAGCAAAGAGGTATCGGCTTCGGTTATTAAATTGGTCAACCAGATGATCTTTACGCCCAACCCCAACGACCTTCCTCTTTGGGGTCAGACGCCACTTGGCGCGATGGTTATGCAGCTTAAATCGTTCCCGCTCTTGATGGGCCGCATGATCGGCGGCACATTCGGTGAGGCGTTCGCTGGTGAGGGTGTCGCCAATCGGACAGGGAACTTCGCCAAAGCGTTTGTCGGTGCCTCAGACAACCGCCTAGCGCCTCTCGCAGCCCTTCTGACAGCCGCTCCCGTGGCTGGTGCAGCGGCGGTCGCCCTCAAAGATAAGGTGCAGGGCCGAGGCGGTGAGGAGAACAGAGAACATGCGCTCCGCGACCGTCGATTAAGCAAGACTGTTTACACGGGGTTCGAGGACAACGAGAACCTTGACCGCGTGTTGGGTCAAACATTCGATGGGTTCATGGCGTCCGTTGGGTTTGGTCTGCTTGGCGACTTGATGTACGAGGTCGCAACGCAATCTGACAATGGCGCATACGGTCAGCGCAGAGTGATGGAAGCGGTGGCTGGCCCATCCACGGGCTTGTTCTTCGATGCTCTCACAGTGGCAGAGGCGATCCGCTCATATGCGGATGGTGACGAAGCCAACGGCATCAGACGCGCAGGCGTAAGAGAGGTAGTGAGCCGAGGCCCACTACCTAAGTCGGTGGTCGAAAATATTGTTGATGCTGCGGCGGGTAAAAAGGGCGCAGGCTCGGGCGGCGGCAGTGGCTACGGCAGCGGCTACGGCAGCGGCTACGGCAGCGGCTACTAACCCTCATCGGCCCAAGGCATGTCCTTGAGCGTGACGGTCACGCCCTCTTTCGCTCGAGCGTAAACGGAACCAGCTTGGGAACTTCTAAGCTGGTTCTTCATTTGCCGTATCTTCTCTTGTTTCTTGGCGTCATCATCTTTTGCCATTCTTAGCCCCCTCGATCCGCACCGCTTCCCAACCCACGGCGGCATAGCCGCAGATATCCACATACGTGTCGAACTTTGTGGGTGACGTAACCATCCTCGACAGCTTGACCGCCATCATAATCATGGTGACATGCTCTGGCCCCAGCTTCGCACCCTCGGCGAGTTGAGGCTTGAGCAATTCGTTAAGCATGTTTGCAATCGACATGAAGTTCTCGTGCGGTTCACCATACTCATTGTTGCGATCCTTGTTGATTATCAGCGAGGCTTCTTGCAGCGGCATGTCTCGTGACTTAACCATTCTTTCGCTCCCTCAATATCTCACACTCGAGTACGACTTGCTTGCACTTGAGTTCGATCAATCTGTCTCGCTCGTGACGCAGCTTGGTCTCGGCCCTGTGAACGTCATCCGTACTGGGTTCTTCCATTCCGTCGAGCCGCTCGTTAATACTTTCAATGTCAGCTTCTTTGCGTACCACGCGCTGCCTGACATCGGATAGTTGGTCATAGATATCCATGTTACACCTTTGGTTCTGGCGCGAATTGCTCGAACTTATCGCACGGCTCTCTCGCTTCTTTTCCAGATAATTTACAGTTCCATCCGCCGTTCTCGTTCGCAAAGCTGTGCGAGCAAAAGTTACAAGCGGGTTTGAGTTTGGTCGGGCTCCAACAGCTATCTACCTTGAAGCAAAACTTGCAGCGCCAATCTTCTTGCTTATCAGATACGCGAGTAGCTTGCCCGTCGAGCGCAGCCTGTATCTTGACGTACATGCCATCCCATTCTTCCTGATCGAACGCGACCAGTTCCGCATGGTACTTGCTCGTGTTCTTGCAATACGAAATGAAGAACGCTCGCTCGATCTGGAACATAGCCATCATCATAATCATCTGACGATAGTATTTCCGATGGCTCGCTTTGACGCCGACTGACACAAACTTCTTAAAGTTCGCATCGTTCATCGATTTGATCTCGAGAATGGCTGGGCCATCCCCGTCCTCGAAGTCGATCAGCCCGTCAGCATGACACACGACATGACCGTTGAGCCACTCGCGCCTATGCTGTCGGCCCGTAAAGTCATCCTTCTCCCACACGCGCACGTCAGCTTTCTTGATCAGGTCTTTAACCACCCAATCCTCAATGCGGTGCCCCGCAAAAAATATGCGCTTGAGCGTGGGGTCAGGTTCGCGATCAGGAAAGCCTCGCAATGACAGGGCGAGTTGCGCTATGCAATCCGTCCCTGCCATGCTTGCCCCAATGTACTGTCGGGCTTCTCCCCGATCTTCTCCCGCGTACCCCGCGTCTATTTGCTCGACTATTTTTTTTGCTATTGGCGATACAGGGTGCATGATCGTCTCCTAGAACGGAATTTCATCTTCTCCGATGTCACCCTCTTTTTCGCTCTCGGTGTCCTCGGGTACATTGAAATGATACTTCACTTTGGTTGATGTCTTGCCGTTATAAACTTCGTCCTTTGCGACGATGCCCACCTTTTTACCCACAAAGTACGAGGGGTGCGGCGTCTTCTTCGCGTCATGCCCAAGGCACGTAAGCAAGCTAACGATCTGCTCGAGACCAATGCGTGTCGCGGCCTCGCTGCCATCGTGGTATTTATAAATCCACTGGCGGATCACGCCATCATCGTTTTCGTATCCGAGCACAAGCTGGATTGTTTTTTTCTTCTCGTCCTTCTCGACTTCCGCGCTGGTGATGTTAACAACGTGACGACCCGCACCCAAGATGCTTTGACCGCCTCGCACTTCGACGCCTGATAAATCTGCGCCTTCAAATCCCATTTCACTGAATGACATTACTTCGATACTCCTTGCTGGTGTTTTTTGAATTGCGCTTCGGTCATGTAGACGCGGCGCAATAGTTCGGTGACATCATCGCACTCTTCAAATGCGGCGAGGCGTCTATGCGGGTCACGGGTCTTACCGTGCCATCCGTTGATCTGGTCGCAGACCAAATAACGCTTAACGTCTAGCTTACCATTGGCCTCGCTGGTCTTGCGGACGAGGCAAAATACGTGATCGTACAACGCTGGTATTAGCTTCTGCACTTTCTTTTGAACCAACATGGGCCAGTAGTTTGTGACACCATTGTCGTCGTTCTCTTCGCTTGCGAGTGCAGTGATCAGTACGTGCATATCCAAGTCACGCACCCACTTGAGAGCAGCGGTAATCTTGCGCTCGTACACGCCCCATTTCTCAAAGCCGTTCGCGTTATTGGCGAACTCGACTTCGACATCAGCGAAGCAACGCTGGCTTAATTCGGTCGCGCTATCGATTGCGATCCACTTATATTCCTGCTTGGCAAACTCGGGCGACATGACGTACGCACATAGATCCTTGAACGAATACTCGCCATCTTTCGTCGGGCGGTCGAACGAACTGAATGGCAGATAGTCAATCTCCATATCGCTGATGCTCGACAGGCCACTCTCTCCCGAGAGCACGAGACCTTTACCAAATGCTTTATGATACTTACCTATCATCGCAGTCTTACCTGCTCCATGATGACCGTAAAGCAGCGTCTTGGACGCGCCCGAAACCGAGCCATCGTTTGTTTTTAGCGGTGTGATTTTCATTTGCTAACCTTGATTGTTGGGAGCCCTAGTTTGATTGTGAGGGCGGGTGAGAGTTGCTGTCTTGTGTGTTCGTCGGCCTTGTCGAACTTGGCTTTCGAGACCGTGTACCCTGCTGTTACGCAGTCGGGCAGGTTGTCATTTAGTAATAGGTCGGACAGAACTT
>Ga0209634_1000783_pt1 | contig 24061 bp, 12 predicted proteins | sample LinPmetageLP40_FD_184043 | JGI IMG/M metagenome (GOLD analysis project Ga0209634, IMG submission 184043) | Marine viral communities from the Pacific Ocean - LP-40 (SPAdes) (version 2) | ecosystem: Environmental > Aquatic > Marine > Oceanic | place: Pacific Ocean | collected 2010-08-26 | reverse complement strand
CATACCATCATCACTTAGTGCTTCAACTCTATCTTTGATAGCATCGTGATCCTTCTTACTGATATTTTGTAACCATTCCCTAATCATTTCTTTGTCTACAATAACATCTGAACTCTCAGGTGCTTGTACACTTATGATACAATTTGTGATTACATCAATAGTCAGTACAGCAAGTTCAACAAACGTTTCTCCAAACATTTTGGATTTGGTTTTGTCATCGTCTTCACTTGCGATTAGGTTATCAACCATCTTTTGTCTCTTGATGTTTTGTATTTGCATGAGAGTTCTATCTTCAATTGTATAGGGTCTAACAATTATTTTAAAATTACTCTCTAGTCTTACTTCTGTTTCAAACTCAACTTCCTTGATCTGTGATAGTAGTTGAGCACTATCAATTGTTAATTGATTAAGGTGTTTACATTTTGGGCATTCAAGATCTACGTCAAACTTGTTACCATAGGTTGCTTGTCTAATAGCAATCAGTAGCACAAGTAGATCGTTAACAGGAATCTGTCTGGGATTTTCTATATCCGGACAGCATGATTCAAGTAGTGCAATATTAGCCTCTCCATTAAACAACGCATCAGGCGTTTTTGTTAACAGTTCGTCTCTTGCACTCATAGGATACACGGCTAATTCATTGTCAACACTTAATTTAGGCTTTGGTTCGTACCATTTCGCCCCACTGGGCAAAGATACAAACACAGCAGGCTTTTTATATGCCTGGATTAGTGGATTTTCTGACATCTGGTGTTTTCTCCGAATAAATACTTATGTATAAAGCGTCAATAGTATTTATACATTAAATAGGTAGTTAATTATGGATTTAGGACAACTAGCAGGTATTTTCGCTTCATTGCCCGACTGGGCATCAGAAGATACTATGACTAATATATTAAGATCACAACGAAGTAATACTGATCGAAACATAGCCAAGATCAATAAGATTGCTGCCAATTGGGGTTTAGATCCTATTGAAACACAAGTTGACGATATAATTGACAACAAACAAAAAGGCATGCAGGATACTAAGCGTATGTCTGCACAAATGAAACAAGACGTAAATGATCTAATGCGAGAAAACGATCCTCTTTTAGGCCTGACAGCTGGTATTACTATGGTTGGTGGAGCAATGGGACAGGTCGGCAAGGGCTTTGACTTCCTAACAGGCAATAAAGCAAGTAAGTTTATCAAAAAATCATTAGGTAAAGAAATGATAGCGGCTGGAAATAAAGGACTTGGCGCTCTGGCAGGTGTTGCTGGTTTCTCTGCAGGTACAAGTGCTTTTATAATGAGTTTGGAACGAGATATTCGTGCAATGGTTGAAATGAGTGTGTTTACTAACACAGCAGAAATGCAATATATTAAAGAAGCATCAAGTGGAGTTGGTATGAGTATGGTGGAAGCCATGAAGATGCTAGGGGGCAGTAGTGCAATGGTGGCCGCAATCGGAGACGGTGACGTAGCAACAGGTACACTAAGGTTTTTAAAATTTGCATCACAGATAGAAAAAATGAATGCCAACGGCAAAGGTGGTATTAGTGACTTTGGTTTGGGTGTTGACCAACTTGCAAAAAGAATGGCACAGGAAACGTCATTACTATATGAACTAAATGAACTAACAGACACAAACTTAACACCCAGGGGACAAGCATATAAAAACTTTGAAACAATGGAAGGCATGATGACCTATATGGCAGACTGGACCGGCGTTAGAAAGAGTGAAATGTATGATATGGGTATGCAAGCCGACGCAATGATAGATTATAAAATGGCTCTAAAACAAAACAAAGCACATTTAGAAAAGACCTATGGTGAAGGAACTACGTTGGCTGTTGCTAATGGTAGAAGAAGATTAATATATATGACAGCAATGATGCCAGAACTACAAGCAGAACTATTGTCCGGTCTTGATAAAACAGTAAACGACATTCAATATAATGGAGGCGATTCAGTAATCTCCTTTAATCAGGAATTTTTAGATAAGATGAATGTCATAGATCCACAGTTGGCGACCAGAATGACAAACCTTGTTAGTGATATAGCAACAGGACAATTTAAAGACGATCCAGTACAACAGGATATAGAAGTTAAGAACCTATTAAGGGATATAAGTAATGCAAAAACTTTAGATGGTCCTGGAACAATGTTCAAAGCAACTAATGAGATGATTACCAAAGCCAACCTAATTCCTAATCTTGATATGTCAGATGATGAACTAAGAGAAAAAGCGGCAAGCGTAAAAGCCAAAGCTGAACAAGGCGACGACATAATTGATGCAGTAGACAATACTCGTAAAGCACTACGTCAAGGTGTTACTGCGATAGCACCCACAACAAATACAGTAGTTGAGTTATTTGGAACGCTAACAGGTGGTATCCAAATGTTTGGTAAAGCAGTAAGTTATATTCCAGGATTTGAACAGATGCAAAGTATTGTGGGAGAAGATGCAATTGGAAATTACCGTATTGATCCAAGTACAACATATGGTCCGCAGATGTCTGATTTTGTTGAACCTACAGGACCAAAACTTTCAGCTGAAGAAATTAGGAAACGAAATCACGAAGCTATGGTAAAAGGCCCACACTTGGATGGCACAAAGGTGGTTGTACCAGTTACAGTAACCGATCCAAATGAAAAATCTTTTCTAGGAAACATTTGGGATTCGATTACAGGTAATGGCGATGATAAAAACGAAGAAGCCGGAGTAGCAGGAATATCTACTCCGTTTCTAACAAAAAAACTTAAAGAAACCAAATCGATGATTGACAAACTAGAACGCCTTAAAGGCAGAAGCAGGAATAGTAGTCACAAAATGGGTTTACAAAGAAAAATAGATTCACTCGAAAAAGAAATAGCTAAAATATTGGCTGACATAGCGGAAAAGACAAAACAATCAACACTTTCGGAGACAGTAGAAAATGGCAAGTAGTTATAATATAAACTTACCTGATGGATCAAGTATACCAGTTCCAGCTTGGGCAACAGAACAAACTCTACAACAACTAGCACAAATGATGAACAGAAGCAACTTATCAGTAGATATTATCAGTGATCTAATGCAAGAAAATAATATGGACGTAAGTGATGTTGCAGCCAAGATGTCACAACTTGCTGATGTAGATAAACGAGAAGCAAAACAAAGACTACAAGAAGCAAAAAAACAAGGCAAAACCTTCGGTGCTAAACTAACAGGTGTATTAGACAAGTTTAACAATACAGAAAAACCACTATCCAGCTTAGTTGATATGGCTACTAACTTGGGCAGTCAAATTAAAGAAAGTGGATCCAGTTTTGGTAAAGACAAAGCAAAAATAAGTAAAGGTTCGAAAGAATTAACTGGTGTCATGGGTACGCTGGGCAAGGCTATGGGTGTAGCGGGTGATATTGCTGTTGTATATGCTGGTTGGATGGCTGGTAAAGCAGAAGAGTTTGCAAAAGCACAACAGAATATGATTGACAGTGGTGCTATCTTTTATGAAAATGCTGGGGCGTTTAATGCCTTACAAACACAGGCAAGAGATGCAGGTATTGGTTATGAAAAGTTTACAACTATTGTAGGTAACTTCGGAAGTGCAATGGTTGGACTAGGTGGCAACGTTAGTAATGGTGCTGTTGAGTTTGCCGTTCTAGCAGAAAAACTAAATGATTCAAGTGATAAGTTCGGAGACTTTGGTATGACAAGTGAAAACTTGGCTGAAGGGTTTGCAGAGTTTATTGAAACACAGCGTATGGCTGGAAATATAGATAGAACACAAGTAGGATACGGAGACAAGTTAGTCAAATCATATCAGGAATTGTTAATTGAAACAGGTTCATATGCAAGTGCTACAGCATTCACAAGAAAGCAGATGTTGGAAGCATACTCAGAGGCTATGACTTCTCCAGTATTTGCAGGAACAATGAAAATATTAGATAAAATGGGTGACAATGCCACAAAAGAAGCGGCTCAGCATATACAACACCAGTTAAAGTTACTTGAAAAAGGTGGTGTTGGTACTATAGCAACCCCATTACTTGGTGCTTTTGAACAGGCGATTGCTGCATCAGCAGGTAATATAGAGAGTTTCGATATTACTAGTCACCTATTAGAAAATGGCGGTGAACAAGTAGTCGGAGCACTTCAAAATGTAGGCTCTACCCTGATTCAGGATATTAACACATCAGTGCGTAACGGTAAGAAGATCTCTGGAGATATGTTACAGGATTTAGCGAAAGCATATGATCAAAATAGATCTACAATGGTTATCCCTGCTGGTGCAACAGATGGCTTAATGGGTTACATAAAGAGATCCCAAAACGAAATGGAAGAATTCCGTTTAAAAACTAAAAAAGTGCAAGAAATGTCAGCAGAAGAACGTGAAGCTCTTAAAAACAAACATAAGAAAGATTTAAAAGGCGCTGGCCAGTTAACTAAAGTAATGAATGATGTTACTGAAGGATACTTAAAGGCAATGGATGCTCTAACACTTCCAATGGACACGTTTGGTAAGGTACTAAACACAGTAACAACTGGTTTAAGTAATGCCACTGGTGCAGTAATGAGTGGTATCAGTACAGAAGGTACTGTAGTTGGTAGAGCGTTAGAAGGATACCATAGAGATGGTCAAAAAATGGCCGGTGAAAGTATATTAGATCAACAAAGGCGATTAATGACTGGTGACTTGCCAGGACTGAGATCTGGAGGACCTATTACAGCAGGAACCATGGCTCTTGTGGGAGAAGAAGGTCCGGAAATATTACAAATGGGTGATATGGGTGGAATGGTATTTCCTAACAGCGTATTGAATAATATGGTTGACAGCTTCAAAGAAAGCATGTATAATGGAGATAATAAAGCTATGGTATCTCCCAACGGTACAGCTAACTCGCCATTAAGTATGGCCTTTGAGGAAGCAATGGGCGGAGATACTTCGGAATCCGATGAAGGTACGCAGAGTTTAGAAGATATTTTGATGATGAAGAAAGACACGGTTGCATCTTTAAACAGTCTGAACAGCGTATTAACCGGTATGTTTGCTCTAAGCGAACAGCGAACAATTGCTTCTGAGATGTCTTAATTAAATTATAGCTAAATACATTAAATAAAAGGTTAAACTAATGAGTTGGAAGAAACATTTTACGAGATATGATGGTGACAGCAAAGCTGGCCAAACGAAAGCAAATCGTTGGCAGAGTTGGTTGCCTGAGGTATACTCCGGTATGCCTAATCGTACAGAGCGTTATGTTCAGTATGATCAGATGGATCAAGACAGTGAAATTAATGCGGCACTAGATACTATTGCTGAATTTAGTACACAAAAAGAAACAAAGAATCTATTACCATTTGAAATTAACTATAAAGATGATGCAACTGAATCAGAAGTCAATGCATTAGAAACAGGGTTAAGACAATGGTGCAATATCAATGACATGGAAAGACGTGTATTTGGTATGTTTAGAGCATCAATTAAGTATGGTGATCAGTTCTTTATTCGTGATCCAGAAACATACAAACTAATATGGGTTGATCCTAGTGATGTTAGTAAAGCAATTGTTAATGAAAGTAATGGTAAAGAAATTGATCAGTATATCATTAAAAACGTTGCACTAAACTTACAAGACATGGTAGCAGTTGACACAAAGAAGACTGCCAATGTTGCACAAAAAGGACAAACAACTAGTTATACAACTCCACCAAATACCAATGCAGGTGTTTATCATGGCAATTACAACAGTAGTAATACTGAATATGCAATTGATGCCAGTAATGTTGTACACATTGCACTAACAGATGGTATGAGTGCTAACTGGCCTTTTGGAACGAGTATTCTTGAAAGTGTATTTAAAGTATACAAGCAAAAAGAATTACTAGAAGATTCAATTATCATTTACAGAGTACAACGTGCTCCTGAAAGACGAGTGTTTTATATTGATGTTGGTAACATGCCAGCACATAAGGCAATGGCTTTCGTTGAAAGAGTTAAAAACGAAGTGCATCAAACTCGTATACCTAATAAGACAGGTGGCGGAACAAACGTAATGGATGCGGCCTACAATCCACTATCAATTATGGAAGACTACTTCTTTGCTCAAACTGCAGAAGGACGTGGTTCCAAAGTTGATGTACTACAAGGTGGTGATAACTTAGGTGAGATTGATGACCTGAAGTACTTTAATAATAAACTTATGCGAGGCTTAAGAGTACCAAGTAGTTACCTTCCAACAGGTGGTGAAGATGGAACGGCAGCATATAATGATGGTAGAGTTGGAACAGCTCTAATCCAAGAATTTAGATTCAGCAAGTATTGTGAAAGAATTCAAGCAATTCTACAAACTTCACTTGACAATGAATTTAAACTTTTCCTTAGACATAGAGGAATTGAAATACCAAGTAGTTTATTCGATCTACAATTTACTGAGCCACAGAGCTTTAGTCAGTATAGAGACATTGAACTAGAATCCCAACGAGCTAACCTATTCTCACAGATTGAGGGTGTTGGATACTTGAGTCGTAGATTCTTAATGAAGAAGTATCTAGGCCTCACTGAAGATGAGTTAGTTGAAAATGAACGTATGTGGAGAGACGAGAACGATGTTAAGTCAGAAGCAGATTTAGACTCTAAAGGAGATCTCGGAAGCCTAGGATTACGGTCAGGTGACGTTGAAGGATTCGAACCTACTGATGTCGATGCAGAAGTAGATGATATTGATGGAGATGTACCCGGCATTGACGGTGGTTCTGAATCTCCTATATCAGGAGACGCTCCGGAGGAGAACTAAGATGAGATTTGGTGAATTAGCACAATCGGCTGAGAATGATGAACATAATAAATGGGATATCGACGATACTCGACGCCCTAGACTTACATTAAGACAACTTAATAAGATGCGTGGAATGAGAGAAATCGCAAAAGCCGAGCATATTGAACAAGTTGATCAGTTCAAGTCAATGTATGGTGCTCCTGCTCCTGCCGAGTAAAACCCCTAAAATTTATCTATAATTACCGAAAACACGGTTTTAACCGTGTTTCGCCTTAGTTTACACCGATACGTCTTAAATATGTATGTTATAACCTATCTATAGAAGGAGATTATTATGAGTGCTCAAGATCGTTATAAAAAAATCGTAGAGTCCCTAGTAAATGATGAGACAGATCAAGCGTCTGAACTTTTACATGAGGCTTTCGTAGAAAAAGCTCGCGAAATCTGGAATGATTTACTAGAGCAGGACGAGATCATCGAAGATGAGATCGCAGAAGAAGATATCGAAGAAGCAATTGGCGATGAAAAATCTGGAGACTTTCTAGACGACATCGAAACACATGAAGAAGAAATCGAAGCAGAAGAGGCTTTTGGTGAAGGCGACGATGATGAGGATGAAGGTGAACTTGATCCTGCAGACATGGAAGCTGAACTAGAATTAGCTGATCCAGATATGGATGGCATGGACGCTCCTGAAGGAGAAGAAGGTGTCGAAGCAGCTATGGATAATGTTGAAGATGCTCTAGCGGCATTGAAGGCAGAATTTGCATCTATTATGGGTGACGATGACGGAGAAGTAGAAGGCGATCCAGAAATGGATATGCCGGAAATGGAGTCAGAGGAACTAGCTTTCGAAGAAACTGATGAAGTTGATGAAGAAGTAGAAGAACTAGATGAAGCAGCAGAACTTAAAGCCGTTAGTGCCCCAGCAAATACTGGTGGAGACGATGGTAAAAAGTCACCTATTGCAGACTTGAATAAAGGAAAAGATCCTGCTAAAGGAACTGGAGAGAACGCTGAAGCGTCTGCAGTTGACTTTGCTGGTGGCAATGAAAAAGGCGGTAAAGCACCTGCACCGAAGGCAATGAGCGTAACAACTCCTGCTGATGCTGGTAGCCCAAAGCCTGCTCCAAAGCCAAAAGGATAATTGATAATGCGTAATGTAACTCTAACTGAACGTCTATCTTTCGACAAGGCAAATATCGTCGTTGAATCCAAAGAGGATGGCAATGGCGGTAAAAACCTATACATGGAAGGTATTTTCGTTCAGGGAGACAAACGCAATCAAAACAAAAGAGTTTACCCTACAAGTGAGATCCAACGTGCTGTTAAGAATATACAGACAAAGATCGATGAAGGGTTTTCAGTATTAGGTGAAGCGGACCATCCAGATGATTTACAAGTAAATCTAGACAGAGTGTCCCACATGATAGAAAAGATGTGGATGAACGGCGCTGATGGTTACGGAAGACTTAAACTATTGCCTACTCCAATGGGACAAATATGTATTACACTATTGGGGAACGGCGTAAAGCTAGGCGTGTCAAGTCGCGGCAGCGGTAACGTTACAGAATCAGGTAACGTATCAGAATTTGAGATACAGACGGTGGACATTGTTGCCAACCCAAGTGCTCCTGATGCCTACCCAGATCCAATCTACGAAGCTATTATGAATGGTCCTCGTGGAAATATTTTAATGGACGTAGCCAATGCAACTAATCATGACACAAAGGCACAAAAGTACCTCCAGGAAGAGGTACTTAGATTGATAAACAACCTAGGTATTAGGAGATAAGAATGGCTCATGCAATCGAACAACTCCTAAGTTCAGAAGTACTTTCAGAAGAAGTCAAAACCACACTTTCAGAAGCGTGGGAATCCAAACTTTCTGAAGCTCGCGAAGAAATCACTGTTGAATTACGTGAAGAATTTGCGAACCGTTACGAAGCTGATAAAGATCAGATGGTAGAGGCACTAGATGCCATGCTAACTGATACTTTAAAAAGTGAACTAACAGAATTTGCTCAAGATAAGAACGAGGCTGTAAAAGCTAAAGTTCTATATCAAAAGCAAATCTCAGAACATGCAAAACTTCTAGATGGTTTCGTAATGGAAACCCTTAAAAAGGAAATCCAAGAATTACGTGACGATCGTAAATTACAAGAAGGTAACTTTGTAAAGTTAGAGGACTTCGTAATGGAGCAACTAACAACTGAACTTAATGAATTCCACCAAGATAAGAAAGACGTTCTCGCAGAGAAGGTCAAATTGGTGAAAGAAGGTAAGAAAATGATTGCCGAAGCAAAGGCGAAATTCATATCTAAAGCAAGTACTAAATTAGCTGGTATTGTAGAATCTACACTAACATCAGAATTAGGACTGCTTAAAGAAGACATTCAGAAAGCAAAAGAAAATAACTTTGGTCGTAAGATCTTTGAAACTTTTGCAGCTGAATTTATGAGTTCCAACTTAGCAGATGGTACACAAGTTTCAAACTTAGCTCAGGAAGTAGAAAATATGAAGAAGCAATTAGCTGAATCAGATAGTCTATTAGCTGAGAAAGACGGTAAGATAATGAAAGCAGAAAAGAAAGCAGATCGTATTGCGGAAGCAACCGAACGTGCTGGAGTTCTAGCAGAATTACTTAGCCCTCTTGCAAAAGACAAGCGTGAATTGATGGGTAATTTACTTGAATCAGTAGCGACTACTAAATTAAAAGTATCCTACAACAAGTATCTACCAACTGTTTTAAATGAAACAGTTAAAGCAACAACAAAAGCGAAAACACTAAACGAATCTCAGAAGACTGAGTTCACAGGTAACAAGGCCCGCACACAGGATACTGATGTCGACGCTGAAATTATTAACCTAAGAAAATTAGCCGGTATTAATTAACTTTAAAGGAGATACCAAAATGTCACAAAACCTATTTGAAAACTGGAGTGTAACTAAAGACGCTCTAACTGACGGTTTGACAGGCAACAAGAAAGTTGTAATGGAAACAGTTCTTGAGAACGCAAAAACACAACTTTCAGAATCAGCCTTATCAGGCACAACAATGGCAGGTAACATTGCAACACTAAACAAAGTTATCCTTCCAGTAATCCGTCGTGTCATGCCAACTGTCATCGCTAACGAACTAGTTGGCGTACAACCAATGACTGGACCAGTAGGCCAGATCCATACACTTCGTGTACGTTATTCACAAACAGCAGCAGGCGTAGCCGCTGGTGATGAAGCACTATCACCATTTGCAATTGCAAAAGGTTATTCAGGTAATGCAAGTACAGGAAAAGCTGATTCAACATCAGCATATGAAGCCGAAGCTGGACGCAAAATGTCCATCCAGGTACTAAAACAAACTGTTGAAGCTAAAACACGCAAACTATCAGCACGTTGGACTTTTGAAGCAGCACAAGATGCTCAATCAATGCACGGTCTAGACGTTGAAGCTGAAATTATGCAAGCTCTAGCTCAAGAGATCACAGCTGAAATTGATCAAGAAGTTTTAACTTCACTTGATACATTAGCTGGTTCGGCTGCAGATACTTACAACCAAGCTGGTGTAAGTGGTACTCCAACATTCGTTGGTGACCAACATGCTGCCCTAGCAGTTCTAATTAATAGATCAGCTAACCTAATCGCGGCAAGAACACGTCGTGGTGCAGGTAACTGGGTTGTGGTTTCACCAACAATCCTAACAGTACTACAATCAGCGACAACTTCAGCGTTTGCAAGAACAACTGAAGGTCCTTTTGAAGCACCTACAAACACAAAATTCGTTGGAACTCTAAACGGTACAATGAAAGTATTTGTAAACCAGTATGCGGCAGATTCTGCCAACGTACTAGTAGGCTACAAAGGCGAAGGCGAAATTGATGCGGCAGCTTTCTATTGCCCATACATTCCGTTGATGTCATCTGGTACAGTACTAGATCCAGCAACATTTGAGCCAGTGGTATCATTCATGACCCGTTATGGTTATGTAGAGCTAACTAACCAAGCTTCATCGCTTGGTAATGCAGCTGATTACCTAAGCAAAATTGCTGTTAACAGTGGTAACCTAGCTTTCCAGTAAAATTTATTTTACAAAGAAAACGAAAACAGCACCTTCGGGTGCTGTTTTTTTATGACTAAAATAAACTAAATACATATATAGAACGAATTGGAGAGTTTTGAAATGGCAACCATAATCAACCCTGATAACGGAGAGTTTATCGTAAAAGGAACCATAACATCTAATGGCGTAGGAGCAAGTACTTCTGCAAAAATTAGAATCACAAGTACTGATGATATAGATCTTAACAGTATTCCATCGGATTTTGCATCCGCCGATGTTGCACTAAACATAGCAGGCGGTTGTTATACTGCTGGTAACCATTATATAGATGGAACATTTGTTGCTAACGGAGATATTATATCTTTAGGTAACGTGGGTGGAAGTTTAAGCCTTGGAGCAAATATTAGTAGTAACCTTCTACCTAGTGCAAACAATACATTCAGTATAGGTAGTGCTTCAAATAACTGGGCAAAAGTATATATGAATCATCTGATTTTAGATGATGACGAACAAACAATTACATCTGGATGGGTAGATGGAAACTCCACAAGTAAGATTACTTCGGGAACATCAAGTACTATTACATTAGGTAATGGAACGGTAGGCGGAGTATATGTATTTTATGTTGATTCAACAGGTGCAGGCTCTGGAAGTTCAGTAGCTATAACACCTACTACAGCTAACGGCTTTACTACTATGACATTTACTTCCGCCGGAGATAGCGTAACAGCAACATATAGAGCAGACGGTTGGACAATCATGAATGCTTTTAGGACTACGATAGCTTAATAATATCGTATAAATACATTAAGGAACCAGAGGAATTATAAATTGCCAATTAATATAAATCATGCACAAAATAAACTCTCAACAGATAGCACATTAACGGTTGCTTCAACCAGTAATGTCAGTCTAAGTGGAACTTCGCAAATTAAAGATGCCGTTGATCCAACAGATGCACAAGATTTAACAACAAAGGCATACGTCGACTCACAAGTAGCAGGCGGTGGAGGTGATCTTACCTTAGGAACACCAACTGATGGTACTTTTGGAGACGGCTCATATAAAGATTTAGATGCAACGGCAACAATTACAGATGCTATTGATGATCTAAACGAAACAATAGAAAATATTCGTAACAATACATTTGTTCGTGATGTTGATTTTACTGCTGATGTTGATACAGGCGGTGCAGGTTTATATGTAACATTATCAACTACAGTAGATGGAAATGCAAATCAATTTGTTATAGATTGGGGAGACGGTTCTTCACTATTAACTACAGTTGATACAACACCTTCACATACATATAATACAAATGTTGGAAGTCCTTTTAATGTTTCAGTAACTGCAAAAAATACAGGCGGTACTGGATCTGGATCCAATTCAGTAGAACAAAAGAATTCTTTTATTACAATTTTTACAGCAACACCGGTTCTTAATTTAGCGGCCTACTCAGCTAGTTCAGGAGGTAGTGCAATAACAACATGGGACGACGGCGATACAGTATATTTTGAGAATACAACAACTAATACATCAGGAGCATCAATACAGTATACATATAATTGGGGAGATGGAACAAGTCTTGATACAGTAAACGCAGACTCTGATCCAGGTGGAGTAGGAGGCGGACGCCTTGCTCACACATTTGCGACAGCAGGATCAGAAACAGAAGTTACTAGATTGGTGACTTTAACTCTGGTTTCACACACAACAGCAACACCATCAGAAATTCCAATTGCTGAAACTGAAAGTTTTAAGATATATGATGAACACACTCCTAGTTTTGCAATAGATTTAACAACAGGAATTAATGAAGAATCATCCAGTGGTTTAACTGTTGTTGTAACAAACACAACAGAAACAACAATAGGCAATTACTCTACATATGGTATTCAATACTTATGGACATGGGGTGATGGCAACACCGATTCTGTAAATACAGGATCTGGATTCTTTGGTGATACTGGAAATACATTATCACACAAATACACACTAAGTAATAGTGATCAAGCAAATGGCGTTGCTCAAGATTACACAGGTAATCTACAAGTTTTAAGTAGTCACTCAAACAGTCCTTTTGCAAGTACTAACTTTACTGTTCACTTGGAACCAGACGTTAGAGCAAACATTGCCGGTACAGCCGTATCAGTAAGTGATAGAAGTGGTGATAACATATATGATCTATATGATGGAGTTGATTATAACGGTGTGAACCGTGCTTTATTCCGTGCTACTAATACTTCGCAGAACGGAGATGCATATGTATATGATTGGGGCGACTCAAGTGCAGACGAAAACGTTACTGAAGATGGTTCATCAGCAGGAACAATATTTGCTACATTGGATCATGATTATACTGGTGAATCAGCTGGAAACAAAACATTTACCTTTACAGCAAATGGTACACCCGATATTACAGCACAAACAGATTCAGATTCCATAACAGTACAACTTAATAGTGTTCCGGTAGCACCAAATGGATTAAGTACGAAGAGCTTAACACTACAGGATAGCTACCAAGGAATTTCACCAGCACTAGCATATAGTTACACAGACAATAGTGCAACCAGTCCTATGTCAGCAGGTGAAAGTTTAACTTCAACAACAGCGAGACGTTATGCAACAGGTACAATTGATACCAATACTGTTACACAGGTATATGATGCAACAACTGGTATAGTAAGTGCTAAGATCAATGGAGTAGATGCAGGTAATAGAACGCTGTCAACAACTCTAAATGAAAACGGAACATACACAAAATTAATCCTATCCAATAATGGAGATGCAAACACCACAATTAGTGGTTCTACCTATCCAACTGGATTTTATCAAACATTCGATGCAAAGATAACACAAGCAATTGCAGATTATCCTGTAGGATTGAGTGATGAAAGAATTGAACACACAACAACTGGTAACACCAATTATGTTTCTATTCTTAAGGATGATGTAACAACAACACCTACAGTAGATTTATCAAACGCAACACTTGTAGAAGACGTTGCCGGAACTTATAGAACAATCAGTGGTATTAGTTATTATAATACTGGTTCTCCTAGTTTAACATTATCAGGTGTAGAACTTTATGATTGGATTGGCCAGTCATATAGAGATGAAACAAATATATTTGAGATTCGCAATGGTACGAACTATGAAAGTACAAGTGGAGCAACTATTAGCACACAATATAAAACTTATGCAGACCTGCAGGGTGGCATCAACTATATTACTGGCGGAGCACCACATGCCAACACAGGTAAAAATATTTCAAGCAGTTATGAAATAGGATCACAAACAATTAATTTATCTACAAGTACCACATATGGGGTTGAAACAATTAAGTTTAGAGCGTATAATGTAAACGGTACTGGAAGTTTTTCCGAATTTACAGGCAAAAAGATACAGTATCACAAGTCAAGTCCTTTTGGTATTGTTGAAGATGATATAGATGTTAACAGTAGTTTGGGCAACGGAGACTTTACTGATAGTGGATTGCGTATAGCAGACTTCCTAAGTGAGACAACTGATAACCCATCATTCACTGGATCAACTAACTTTTACACAAACAATTTGTTTACAGGTGCAGAGACAGTAGAGGGAACAAAAGAAGCTACTATTAGATTTGGTGTACTAAAAAATTACATAGAAGATTTAAGTACTGATTATTTGCCAGCAGGTCCTGATAGAAGTGGTGACAATGGAAGACAATATTTTACTTTTGCTTTCCGTAGAAAAGTTGTTGCTAACTTTGATATTGCTATTAATTCATCAACTGGAGTTGCAGGCGTTTGGATTGCTGCACCAGGAACTGGTGTAGATAGTGCATCAGGATTGAATGGATGGCTAGATGGCACAGCACAATATTTAGGTGTGGGTGTTCCCGGAAGTGACACAGGCAACGGTGGTAATGGTGGTAATGGATGTGCCCTAACAGGTGGAGATGTTATCCCAACAGGATCTAGTATAAACAACAGTTATACACTTACATTGGGTAGTGAGAATATGTCAAACGCAACAGGAAATGTTGTGCTAGTTAGAATTGGATTAGATGGTTTTCAAACAATATCAAGTCTAAGTATTGAGGAGGCCGCTTAATGGCAATTTCAGACAGCCAAAAACTTGACTTTGTATGGAAAAAATTAGGATATGGCGCGGCCAAAACTGATCTAAACGCTAATAAATTAGCGGCCAACGAAGCTATTGTTAGTCCTCTATTACTCAGAGGCGATAAGATTCTAACAGAAGTCTCTTCGGTACCAGCAGTTATTCCAGGCGCAAGTAGTAGTATTGTAACAGTTTATTCCACACCAGTTGAGTGTGTAAATGATGTAACAGCATCAGCAAATAGAACATGGAAAACAAACTTAACAGATTGGCTTACTCCAGAATTTGGTAGTACATATCTTGTTAAGGTATATATTCACACAGCCGGAGATGCAGCCGGCGCCGCCGGTATTAGTAACCAAGTATTTGTTACTGGTAGTGGTAATAATGATGAATGGTTCTTTGATTACCAAGCAGGTGTTCTAAACTTCATTGGTGACAACTTACCATCTGGAAAAAGTTTTACTGGAAAAAGTGTTTACATCTCAGGTGCTAGGTATGTAGGATCATTTGGATTGAGTGCAGTCGCTTCAGGCGGTCTTGCAGTTAGAGAAGTAAATGACAGTCCAAACGTTGATGTTACCAATGCTTCACAAATTAGATTTAATACTACAAACGGATTCCAACTTACAGACGAAGGATCAGGATCTGTACTAGTTGAATATACAGCAGGTGCAAGTAACCTTACTGATTTAGGTATTACAGATGGTACAGCAGGACAAGTACTTAGTACTGATGGCTCCACAAATTTCCAATTCGTAGATTCGATTTTAACTGGAACGGTTCCAACAGGAGAAGTGTTTGCAGTAGGATCGACACAAACTGCATTTACACTTGCAACAACTCCTGCAGACGCAGAAGCCATTGACGTATATGTTGATGGTGTTATACAAGTACCAGGAGCAAGTGAAAACTTTTCAGTTTCAGGTAATACATTAACATTCACTTCAGCAGTACAGGCAGGCAGTGAAGTATTTGTTAAACACAGAACACCACATGCAACTGTGGCGGCTGTGAATGCAAACGCAATTACAAACAACAACCTAAACTTAACTTATACAAGTAATGAATTTACTGGAGACGGTACAACAACTGACTACACAATCCAAGCAGAACACACAGTACATAGTGTCCTTGTTTTTGTTGCTGGACTTCTAGTATCAACTTCTACTTACACAATTTCAGGAAGCACACTAAGTTTTACAACTGCTCCAACTGTAGGACAGGACATATTCTTTAGGTATATGCCAGTATAAAAATCGCCCTAACAGTTATGTAGATCTATATTTTATTTAAAAACAGACTACTTAACTCCTTTCACTTTTACATAAATATTACTAGGAATAGCTCTAGCCAGCTATCCTCTCCTTTGTCCTGAGGACGAAGGATCATTATAATGAATGGGGAATTTAACTATGGCTTTTAGACAAATTAAAACTCCCGCTCTCGCGAATCTGGCAGTAACAAATGTCAAGTTAGATGTAACGTCGATAACCGGTCAAACGGCGTTGGGTACAATATCTAGCAAGGCAAATGATGCTATAATGATTTTCGATAGTGCGAATAGCGCCTTAAAGAAGATATCTATCACAGACTTAATTACGACAAGTTTGACAACAGCAGATCTTCCAGAAGGTTCTAACCAGTACTTTACGACAGCAAGAGTAGATACACAAATCGATGCTTACCTTTCAGGTGGCACAGGTGTTGGCGTATCTTCAGGCGAAATTAGTATTGGACAAGCAGTAGCAACAAGTGATTCAGTTGAATTTGCTGGTATTACAGGACCTTTAACAGGTAATGTAACTGGTAATATTGACGGTATCATTGGTGGTAACACACCGGCTGCTGGTACATTTACAACAGTTAACACATCAAGCAATGTGGTAATTGGCGGAAACTTAACAGTTTCAGGAACAACAACTACTGTTACTTCAAATGAAGTTAACATTGGTGATGCTATCCTAAAACTGAATAGTGACGAAACAGGTTCAGCATCAGAGAATGGTGGAATCGAAATTGAGCGTGGAACAGATTTAAACAAGACTTTGATCTGGAACGAAACTACTGACAAATGGACAGTTGGTGCAGAAACTTTTGTAGCAGGTGGATTTGAAGGTCCTCTTACAGGTGATGTAACAGGTGACGTAACTGGTGATGTAACTGGTGACGTAACAGGTAATATTACTTCAGCAGGTGCTTCAGTATTCAGTGGTACAATCAACCTAAACGGTGCGGTTGTTTCTAATGCGGCATTTGATCTTACTGGTGATATCACTGGTAACATTGCTTCTGCAGGATCAAGTTCATTTGCAACTGTTGATATCAATGGCGGTGCTATTGATGGAACTACAATTGGAGCCACTGCAGCTTCAACTGGTGCATTTACAACAATTACAGCAACTGGTGGTTACACTGGTGCAGTAACTGGTGACTTAACTGGTGACATCTACTCAAATGATGGTGCTGTTAAGATTCTTGACAACGGTACTGATGGTACTGATGCAACAGCAATTATGGATGTTACAGGTGCCCTAACAGGTAACGCCTCAACAGCCACAACATTGGCAAGTGCAAGAAACTTTAGTACTACAGGTGACGTAACAGCCGCCGCAGTATCATTTAACGGTTCTAGTAACGTTGCTCTAACAACTGCATTGGCAGCTTCTGGCGTAACAGCTGGTTCGTATGGTAGTTCTTCAGAAATCCCTGTGCTTACAGTGGATGCCAAAGGACGTATTACAGCGGCTACAGTGGCAGCTTCAGGTGCAACCCTTACAATCGGTGATGGTGCAGCAACTGATACAGTTATCGTTGGTACAGACACACTAGCATTTGTTGGTGGTACAGGCGTAACTTCAGCAGTTACTAACAATACAGTAACACTAAGTATTGGTCAAGACGTTGGTACATCAGATGACGTAACATTTGGTGGAATTACTGGTTCATCTATTACAGATGGCGTTGCTTCACTTAATGGTAGTGGTGCTTTAGCTGGAGTAACAACATTTACTTCAACTGGTGACGTTAACATTAATAACACGTTTACTATAAACGCAACAACAGGTATGGCTTCCGGTAATTTAACTGGTGACGTAACTGGTAACGCAGATACGGCAACTTCACTTGAAACAGCTCGTGCATTAAATCTAACAGGTGATGCTTCGGCTTCCCTAGCAGGCTTTGATGGATCAGCAGACGTTTCAGCAACTGTAACTCTTGCTAACACTGGTGTGTCAGCAGGTTCAACTGGTAGTGCAACAGCAATTCCAGTAGTTACTGTAGATGCAAAAGGTCGTGTAACAGGAATGTCTACAGCATCTCCGGCAGTTAGTATTAACTATGCTGGTGATACAGGTACAGATGCTCTTATAACAAATACTGAGACACTAACATTTAGTGGTGGTACTGGTATGACTTCAGCCGTAACAGCGAACCAAGTAGAATTTCTACTAGCAGATACAGCCGTTACAGCGGCAACTTACGGTACTTCAAGTGCAGTAGGAACATTTGCTGTTGATGCTCAAGGTCGTATTACAGGTGCAAGTGAAACTGATATTGCTATTAGTACATCGATTGCTGGTGACTCTGGAACTGAGAGTATTGCTCTTGGAACAGATACCCTAACAATTGCTGGTGGAACAGGACTTACATCTACAGCGGCTAGTGACACAGTTACTATTGCTCTAGATAATACAGCCGTAACTCCAGGTACAGTTGGTAGTGCAACAGCGATTCCAGTACTTACAATTGACCAACAAGGTCGTATTACTGGTACAACTACAGCAACAACAAGTACTTCACAGACAATTGCTGGTGATACAGGAACTGACCAAGTTGTTAGTTTTTCAGACACACTAACATTTGAAGGTGGAACAGGCGTAACAACAACTGTAACTGATAACAAGGCAAGTTTTGCTATTGGACAGGCTGTTGGAACATCAGACAACGTAGCGTTTAATAACGTAAACGTTGGTGGTACACTAACAAGTGATGATCTTACATCAACTAATATTACAGTGGCTGGTAACGCAACAGTTAGTGGAAATCTAACAGTTAACGGTGCAACAACAACTGTAAACTCAACAACAGTACAGATTGACGATCCAATCTTTACACTAGGTGATAGTGGAATTTCCGCAGACGACAACAAAGACCGCGGTATTGAATTCCATTGGCATAATGGTACAGCAGCGAAAACTGGATTCTTCGGATATGATGATTCAGCTTCTAAGTTTGTATTCTACAATGACGCAACTAACACTGGCGAAACTTTTGCTGGTACGGCTGCTGATGCAGAATTTGGTGCCATCAACGCAACTAGTGTAACTTCAAGTAGTGACTTTGTCGGTGACTTAACAGGTAATGTAACTGGTAACGTAACTGGTGACTTAACTGGTGATGTGACTGGTGATGTAACTGGTGATGTAACTGGTGATCTAACTGGTAATGCCGATACAGCAACAGCTCTAGCAACAGGTAGAACAATTGCAATTACTGGTGATGCAACATACACTTCAGGAGCATTTGATGGTTCTGCTGGCGTAACTGGTGCAATGACTTTATCAGCAAGTGGCGTGACAGCAAGTACATATGGTTCAGGAACAACAATTCCTGCTATCACAGTAGATGCAAAAGGTCGCATTACAGCCGCAACTTCAGAAACATTTGCAGTAACACAAGCAATTGCTGGTGACTCTGGAAGTGATAATGTTGGATTAGGCAGTGATACACTAACATTTACTGGTGGAACTGGTGTTACTTCAGCGGTTACAGATAATACTGTAACTCTAGCTATTGGACAAGCAGTCGCAACTACAGACAGCGTAACATTTGGTGACATAACAACAACTAACGGTATTGCCATTGGCGGTGCTCTAGGAGTAACTGGTGAATCAACATTAGCAAGTGCTATTATTAGTGATTTAACAGCAACTCGTGTTGTATTTGCTGGTACAGATGGTGCAATTGAAGATAGTGCAAACCTAACATTTAGTGGTTCTCTACTAGATATTACTGGTGATGCTACTGCTTCAGGAACTATCACAGGTGGAACACTAACTGACGGAGCGGCAAGCTTCACAAGTGGTGCTCTAACAGGTGCAACCACTGGTGCATTTAGTAGTAACGTAACAATCGGCGGAACAGCAGGTATTACAGGACTAACAACAATGTCAACAGCGGCAGTAACAAGTACAAGTACATTTACTGGTGCAATTACAGCCAATGGTGGATTAGTTGGAGACGTAACTGGTGATATTACTGGTACAGTTTCAGACATTAGTAATCATAACTTAAACGGACTAGGCAATGTAACAATTTCTAGTGCGGCAAACGGTCAAGTTCTACAATGGAACGGATCTGCTTGGGTTAATGCTACTAAGTTCTTTGCACTAACATCTTTAACAGATGTTGGCGATAGTTCACTATCAGGCAAAGGTGATTACCTACTACAAGTTAAAGCAGATGCAAGTGGATTTGAATTAGTTGATCCAGCAACTGTATCATTTAGTTCGCAAAACAGAATCACAGTAAACGGTGATGGTGTTGCAACTACATTTAACTTAGGATTTACTCCAAACTCAGCAACAATGGTGTTTGTGGGCGGTGTTATCCAGGATCCAAGTACACACTATACTATCGATACAGATAATGATCAGATTACTTTAGGCTCAGTAATGCCAACAGGTACATCAGCGGTTATTATGAGTACTGAAAGTAGTGCGGTTCCTTATGTTCCATCAGCAAGTGTTGGTAGTGGAGAAATCCAATCAAACGCAATTACAACAGTAAAGATTACTGATGGTAACGTTACAACAGCAAAAATTGCCGATGGTAATATTACTAGTGCTAAACTAGATACTAACATTGCTATTTCCGGTAACCTAGACGTTACAGGTAATGCAACAATTAGTGGTAACCTAACATTTGGTAATGCGGCAACTGACACAGTTAGCTTTGGAGCCGATATCGCAACTGATATTCTTCCAAATGCAAACAATACACTTGATCTAGGTGCTAGTGGTACAGCGTTTGCTGAAGTACACGCAACAACTGTATTCGGAGCTCTAACAGGTGATGTAACAGGTAATATTACTTCTAGTGGAACTAGTGATTTCTCCGGAGACGTGGACTTTACTGGTGCAACTGTAACTGGACTAGCTGGTGGTACAATGACTGGTAATCTTACTGGTAATGTAACTGGTAATGTAGACGGTATTATCGGTGCAAACACACCGGCCGCTATTACAGGTACAACAATCGGTGGTACAGTTATTACAGCAAGTACAAACTTTGCAGGTGATATAACTGGTGATGTAACAGGTAACGTAACAGGTAATGTAACAGGTAACGTAACTGGTACCCTAGACGGCATAATTGGTAGTAATACACCAGCAGCCATCACAGGTACAACAATCGGTGGTACTGTTATTACAGCAAGTACAAACTTTGCAGGTAATATTACAGGTAATGTAACAGGTGACGTAACTGGTGATCTAACTGGTGATGTAACAGGTGATGTAACAGGTGATGTAACTGGTGACTTAACTGGTGCTTCAACAGGTGCTCATAATGGTACAATCGGTGCAACAACACCGGCAACTATTGTTGGTACAACTATTACAGCAAACACAAACTTTGCAGGTGATATTACTGGTAACGTAACTGGTAATGTAGCAGGTAACGTAACAGGTAACGTAACTGGTAACGTAGACGGTATACTCGGTGGAACTACTCCAGCGGCGGCTACTGTAACAACAATGACAGCAAGTAGTGACGTAATTGTACAAGGTAACTTTACAGTTACAGGAACTACAACCACAGTTAACTCAAATGATGTTAACATTGCAGATTCAACACTAACACTTAATAGTGATGAAGCTGGAACTCCTTCACAGGATGCGGGTATTGTTATTGAACGTGGTACAGCATCAAATGTAAGTTTCTTATGGGACGAATCAAATGATCGTTGGACAACAGCAGGTCAAAGCATTAAAGCTGGACACCTACTACCAGAAACTGATAACACTTATGACTTAGGTGCTACTGGTAATGTTTGGAGAGACTTGTATCTAAGTGGAAGCACAATCAAACTTGGTGGTGCAACTCTTAGTGCTTCAGGTTCAAACCTAAGTATGGGATCTGGATCCTTTGATCTAAGCAACAGTACAACTGCTGACTTGGCAGAGCATACAGACAGTAAGTACTATACTGATACAAGAGTTAGAACACATATCGAAGGTGCAGACCTGGCTATGGGTACTAACAATATCACAACTACTGGTAAGATGTTATACAGTAACGTTTATAGTGCAGAAGGTGATCTTCCAAGTGCAAGTACATATCACGGTATGTTTGCACACGTTCATGGAACAGGATTGGCTTACTATGCTCATGCTGGAAACTGGGTCAAACTAGCAAAGCATGATGATAGTATTAAGAGCAATGCTAATGATACTGCTTCTGGACAAATTACGTTTAGTAACTCAACTAACTCAACATCCGCAACAACAGGTGCAGTAATTGTAACTGGTGGTGTTGGTGTAGGTGGTAACATTTATGCTACTGGTGACGTAACTGCTTACTCAGACGAATCCCTAAAGACTAATATCCAAACTATTGATAATGGTCTAGATAAAGTGATGGCACTTCGTGGTATTACTTTCGATCGTATTGCAGATGGATCTACATCAACTGGTGTATCCGCTCAAGACGTGAAGGCGGTTCTTCCGGAAGCTGTGGCAACTGATGACGAAGGTCTAATGGCTGTTAAATATGGTAACCTAGTTGGTCTACTTATTGAAGCAATCAAAGATCTTAAGGAAGAAGTTAACGAGCTTAAGGCAACTGGAACTATGCACTAAAAGTAAAGTTTACAGAATAAAAACTAATACTGGAAACGGGCAGGAGACTGCCCGTTTTCTTTCACCTAAATTAATCTAATATTATTGCTAAATACATACATACAAGCAATAGGAGACTGAGTCAAGATGACCTTCAGACAAATAAACTTATCAGCAGTCAATACATCAATTTCATCAATGACTGATCCACTAATAGCTATTAATTCTGCGGCATCTGGGTCTAATACAAAGGATCTAGGCATGATATTTGGTAGAGGTTCTGATACAAATGTTGCTTTATTGTGGGACGAATCAACAGATCAGTTTGCTTTTATTAATACAGATGAAGCAGGGTTAACAGCAGGCAATGTAACTATTTCAAGTTATTCTGATTTAAAAGTCAATGATCTAATAGCAGATAATGTGACTGGTGCTACTATTGTAGCCACAACAGGATTTACAGGAAACTTAACAGGTAATGTGGTTGGATCCACAACAGGAATTAACTATGGAAATGTAACAAGTAATGTAGGTACAAGTACATTTAACAACATAACAATGGCTGGCAACTTAATTGTTAACGGAAGTACAACAACAGTTTCTTCAACAAATACCACACTTACAGATAACCTAATAGAATTAAACACAGGTGCAGGCGATAATGATGCTGATGCTGGTATTGTTATTGAACGAGGCACAACAGGTGACAATGCATTCATGGGTTGGGACGAAAGTTCAGATTCATTTATTTTGGGAACAACCACAGCCACTGGTGCAAGTATAGGTAACCTAACAATTACACCAACTGCACTTCAGCTTGGTAGTTTAGACATAACAGATACAACTGCTGGTAGTGATGCAGGTCCAATAGTTACACTACATAGAGATATTACTGGCGCAGATGCAAATTACATTGGACAAATAAAATTTACGGCAGATAATGATGCTAACCAAAGTACAGTATTTGCAAAAATTACTGGCAAGATTGACGATGCAAGTGACGGAACTGAAGATGGTATTATTGAAATAGCACATAAGAAAGCAGGCAGTAATAACATTAGTGCAAGATTCACAAGCACAGATCTTAAATTAATTAACGGAACAGGATTGGAAGTGGCTGGTGAAACCACACTTCAAACACACCTAAACATGGGTGATGGAGATATGATTAAACTTGGCGATGGTGCTGATTTACAACTATATCACGATGGTTCTCATTCTTACATAGATGATGTGGGTACTGGTAATCTACGTTTAAGAGCAACAAATCTTTTTTTACAAAATAGCGATAATTCAAAACAGTATA
>Ga0209634_1000782_pt1 | contig 24067 bp, 19 predicted proteins | sample LinPmetageLP40_FD_184043 | JGI IMG/M metagenome (GOLD analysis project Ga0209634, IMG submission 184043) | Marine viral communities from the Pacific Ocean - LP-40 (SPAdes) (version 2) | ecosystem: Environmental > Aquatic > Marine > Oceanic | place: Pacific Ocean | collected 2010-08-26 | reverse complement strand
TTTTCAGCTTTATATCTGATGTTTCCGCAGAGGCATCCGCCTTGAGCATCCATTGTCGCCTGCCTCCGAAATCGCAAATCACGTCATCTATTCGCCAGTCTACACCGGATTGCCGATTCCAATGCGGTATTCGTCGCGCATCGCCCATGCTGCCCTTGGCTCCTCCCTTCCCCTCATCGACGCCCCGCGCTATTTCCCTCACATGCAGCCTGACATGGACCCCTTCACTGCCCGCGCCACGCTTGAATGGCTGGTCGAGATGGGCTGTGACGAGGCGATTTGCGCCCAACCCGTCAATCGATATGCCCTTCCCGACCGTATGCCTGCAGCCGCGAAACCCGCGCCGTTGACGCCTGCGGCGGAGACTGTCGCATCCGTGCCGCAGTATGTGCCCCCGGCACACAAAAGCGATCCCGTGACCGAGGCCGAACAGTCCGCCGCCGGGGCCGCCACGCTGGAAGACCTGCAAGCCGCGCTCTCGACCTATCCGCACTGCGAATTACGGCTGGGCGCGAAATCTCTGGTGTTTTCCGACGGCAACCCCAAGGCCCGCGTCATGATCATCGGCGAGGCACCGGGCCGCGAGGAGGACCGCGCGGGCAAGCCTTTCGTCGGACAGGCCGGTCAGCTTCTGGACAGGATGCTGGCCGCTATCGGCCTGTCCCGCGATCATGCCGATGCGGAGCGTGCGGTCTATATCACCAATGTCCTGCCGTGGCGCCCGCCGTCGAACCGCGACCCCGAACCCGCCGAAGTGGCCATGATGCTGCCGTTCCTGCGCCGTCACGTCGAACTCGCCGATCCGGACGTTCTGATCCTGATGGGCAACCACGCCTGCAACGCGGTGCTGGGTCGACGTGGCATTACCAGGTTGCGCGGGCAGTGGACCGAAGGTTTCGGCAAGCCGGTCCTGCCGATGCTGCATCCTGCCTATCTGCTACGACAACAGGCAGCGAAACGCGACGCATGGGCGGACCTGCTGGACCTTGCCGCCCGGTTGGAGACCTGACGTCCGCCCGGTGCGCCGCCGCACAGTTGCACCTGCCCTGACGCCGGGCGACATGACCCCCGACCGCACCACATTGCACCAGACGAAAATCCGGGGTCACATGTCCCGAACGCAGACAGTCCGAAGGAATTTCATGACCTATACGCCCCCCAAAGTCTGGCAGAACACGGAATCCGGCGGTCAGTTCGCCAATATCAACCGTCCCGTTGCCGGTCCGACCCACGACAGGGACCTGCCGGTGGGCGAACATCCCTACCAACTCTACTCGCTGGCGACGCCGAACGGCGTGAAGGTCACCGTCCTGTTCGAGGAGCTGATCGAGGCCGGTCACGATTTCGATTATGACGCATGGAAAATCGACATTGGCGAAGGCGATCAATTCGGCTCGGGCTTCGTCGAAGTGAATCCGAACTCCAAGATCCCCGCGCTGATGGACCGGTCTGGCGACACCCCTGTCCGTATCTTCGAGTCGGGCGCGATGATGCTGCACGTTGCCGAAAAGTATAATGCGTTCCTCGGAGAAAACCGCGCGGAGATGCTGTCCTGGCTGTTCTGGCAGATGGGCAGCGCCCCGTTTCTGGGCGGCGGGTTCGGCCATTTCTACGCCTATGCGCCTGAAAAGTACGAATACCCGATCAACCGCTACGCGATGGAAGCCAAGCGTCAACTGGATGTGCTGGACCGACGTCTGGGCGAAAGCGCCTTCATCGCAGGCGAGACCTATACCATCGCCGACATGGCGATCTGGTCCTGGTACGGTCAGTTGGTTCTGGGTCGGTTGTATGACGCCGCCGAGTTCCTCGATGTCGCAAGCTACAGGAACGTCGTCGCATGGGCCGAAAAGATCGACGCCCGCCCCGCCACTCGTCGGGGCCGCATGGTCAATCGCAGCTTCGGCGACGACGAGAGCCTGAAACTGCCCGAGCGGCACTCGCGCGCCGATTTCACCAAATGACCGATCGCGCTTTCCTGCCCTGTCGCATCGCGGTGCTGACCGTCTCCGACACGCGGACGCCGGATGACGACCGGTCCGGCGACACCCTTGTAGAACGGCTGGAGGGCGCGGGACATCTGCTGGCGGATCGCGCCATCACGCGCGACGACCGCGCCGACATCGCGGGCAAACTTCGCGAGTGGTGCGCCGACCCGGACATCGACGTCGTGATCTCGACCGGCGGCACCGGGCTGACGGGTCGCGACGTGACGGTCGAGGCGCACCGCGACGTCTACCAAAAGGAAATCGACGCCTTCGGAACGGTCTTCACCCTCGTGAGCATGAAAAAGATCGGCACCTCCGCCGTGCAGTCGCGCGCCTGCGCGGGTGTGGCTCACGGCACCTATCTGTTCGCGCTGCCCGGTTCGCCCTCGGCCTGTCGCGACGCCTGGGATGAAATTCTGGTTCACCAACTGGACTTCAGGCACAAACCCTGCAATTTCGTCGAGATCATGCCCCGGCTTGAAGAACATTTGCGCAGAAAATGATCTGATCGCGCGACGGAACCCGGCTCTACGAACGTGTGAGTTGGCAGGGACCGTGAAAACCTTATCTTCAGGTCGACGCACCGCAGATCGGAAATTGAATGCGCTTTCTCGGACGCAGCCTTGTGGCGCTCTTCCTGTTGGCCCTGACGGTCGGCCTTCTGGGCTGGGCCGCACAGATCTCGTTTTCCGCACTCGAGGCGCGACAGGCGCGTGATGGCGGAAGCCGCCCGGTGCGCGAACGTGTGCTGGCCGCCAACGTGCTGACCGCCACACCGCAGACCATCGCCCCCGTCCTGACCACCTTCGGCGAGGTTCGCGCCCGTCGCGTGCTGGAACTGCGGGCCCCCACAGCAGGCCGTATCGTCGAACTGTCGGACAGGTTCGAAGACGGCGGTCAGGTCGAGGCGGGGCAATTCCTGCTCAGGATCGACCCTGCCGGGGCCGAAGCCGATGTCGCCGTTGCCCGCGCCGATCTGTCCGGGGCCGAGGCAGAACTGCGCGACGCCACCCGAGCGCTGGATCTGGCCCAGGCCGAACTTGCCGGGGCCGAGGCGCAACGCGATCTGCAAAGTGCCGCTTTGCAACGACAGCGCGATCTTTCACAGCGGGGTGTCGGCTCCACCTCCGCCGTGGAAGCCGCTCAACTGGCGCTGTCGTCTGCCGAAAGCACGATCCTTGCGAAACGCGGGGCCATCGCGCAGGCGCAGACCCGGATCGACTCGGCCGAACTTGCGATCGAACGCGCCCGGATCGCCGTCGATACGGCCCTGCGCGACCTTGCCGATCGGGAACTGACCGCCGAATTCGATGGCCAGCTCAGCGATGTGTCGATTCTGGCCGGGGGTCTGGTCTCGGCCAACGAACAGATCGCCACGCTGATCGACCCGGATGCACTGGAAGTTGCGTTCCGTCTGTCCGCCGCGCAGCATTCGCGCCTGCTGGACGACCGCGGCAACCTGATCGGCGCACCCGTTCGCGCAATTCTCGATGTGCAGGGCCTGACGATCGAGGCCACGGGCCTCATCACCCGCGAAAGCGCATCGGTCGGAGAAGGCCAGACCGGCCGACTGGTGTTTGCCACGCTCGACACCACGCAGGGTCTGCGCCCCGGCGACTTTCTGCGGATCGAAGTCGAAGAGCCGGTGCTGACTGCTGCCATCCGCCTGCCTGCGACCGCGCTGTCCGCCCAGTCCAGCGTTCTGGTGCTGGGCGACGAGGACCGCCTGTCCGAAATCGTCGTGACGCTTCTGCGGCGTCAAGGTGACGATGTGCTGGTCTCGGGCGATATCGCAGGGCGCGAAGTCGTGGCCGAACGCACGGCGGCGCTGGGTGCGGGCATCCGGGTCCGTCCCCTGCGGCCCGAAGCCGGCACATCCGATACAGACACATCCGACATCGCGCAGGTCCGGGTCGAAACGCCCACGCTGATGACACTGGATCCCGAACGCCGCGCCCGCCTCGTGGCCTTCGTGGAGAACAACAGCCGCATTCCCGACCCCGTAAAATCGCGGATGCTGACGCAACTTGCCGACGAACAGGTGCCGACCGAAATGGTCGAACGCCTCGAATCCCGGATCGGGGGCTGACCCGTGGGGATACTGGGATATTTTACGCGTCACCGCACCGCCGCCAATCTTCTGCTGGTGCTGATGCTGGCGGCGGGCGCAGTGGCCGTTCCCAACATGCGCGCGCAGTTCTTCCCCGATGTCATTGTCGAGAACGTGTCGGTCAGCGTTGTCTGGGACGGCGCGGGGGCCGAAGACGTGGATCTCGGTATCGTGCAATTGCTGGAACCGGCGCTTCTGGCCGTCGACGGCGTGACCGACAGCTCATCCACGTCGCGCGAAGGGTCGGCAACCCTGACGCTGGAGTTCGAGCCGGGCGCCGATGTCGCCGCTGCCGCCGACGACGTGCAGGCCGCCGTCGATGCCGTCTCGGGCCTGCCCGATGGCATCGACGACCCCGAAGTGCGGCAGGGTGCGTGGCGCGACCGCGTGACCGACGTCATCGTCACCGGGCCGGTCGGCGTCGACCAGCTGGCGCGCATTGCCGACGATTTTGTGCTGCGCCTGTTTGCCGCTGGGGTGACGCGGACGTCGATCCGGGGCATCGCCGCGCCCGAAGTGATCATCGAGGTGCCGACCGCCAACCTGCTGCGCTACGATCTGACCATGGCCGAAATCTCCGCCGCCATCGGCGCGCAGGCGCAGGCTGATCCGGCGGGCGACGTGAGTGGCGCGAACGCCCGCGTCCGCACCGGCAGCGCCCGGCGCGATGCCGTCGACATCGAGGCCATCGTGTTGCGGCGCACCGGAGAAGGCGACGCGCTGACCGTGGGCGACGTGGGCCAGGTTCTGTCCGAGGGCGTCGACCGCGACCGCGCCTATTTCGTTGGCTCTGACCCGGCGATCAGTGTTCAGGTCGACCGATCAGCCGAAGGCGACGCCATCGCCCTGCAAAAGCGCGTGGAGGAGGTCGCCGCCGATGTCCTGACCGATGCGCCCCAGGGCACGAGGATCGAGCTGATCCGCACCCGGACCGAGGCCATCACGGGCCGTATCGACCTTCTGATCGACAATGCGCTGATGGGACTGGCCCTCGTCGTCGGTCTTCTGTTTCTGTTTCTGAACGCCCGGACCGCCTTCTGGGTCGCGGCAGGCATCCCGGTTGCCATGTTCACGGCAATCGCGCTGATGTGGGCGGCGGGGATTACGATCAACATGATCTCGCTCTTCGCGCTGATCATCACGCTGGGTATCGTCGTGGATGACGCCATCGTGGTCGGCGAGCATGCCGATTTCCGCGCCCGCCGTCTGGGCGAAGACCCCCGGACGGCCGCCGAAAACGCCGCCCGTCGCATGTTCACCCCGGTCTTCTCGGCCACGCTGACCACCGTGATCGCGTTCTTCGGGCTGGTCGCCATCGGCGGGCGTTTCGGAGACCTGATCTACGATATCCCCTTTACCGTGATCGTGGTCCTGATCGCCTCGCTGATCGAATGTTTCCTGATCCTGCCGCACCACATGGCCGGCGCGCTGAGGCATACCGCGCGCGAACATTGGTACGATCTGCCGTCGCGCGTTGTGAACCGCGGCTTCAAATGGATGCGCGAAACCCTGTTCCGCCCGCTCGTACGGCTGGCACTCTGGGCGCGCTATCCGGTGGCGGCACTGGCCCTGGTGCTGTTGTCGACGCAGGCGGCCCTGTTCATCCGCGGCGACGTTCAGTGGCGCTTCTTCAACGCGCCCGAACGTGGGTCCGTCACCGGCAATTTCGCCATAGTCGATGGCGCGACGCGGGCCGATGCGCTCGACCAGATGCGGGAGTTGCAGCGCGCCACCGAGGCGCTTGGCGCACAGTATGAAGCCGAATACGGCACCAATCCCATCGCCTATGTCCTGGCCGAAGTCGGTGGCAATGCGGGACGCGAGCTGCCGTCTGCGGCCGACAAGGAACCGGACCAGCTGGGCGCGATTTCGATCGAACTGATCGACGCAGACCTGCGACCTTACTCCAGCTCCGAATTTGTGGAAGCCTTGCAGGATACCGTGCGCCGCCAACCCCTGACGGAAGAGATCAGCTTTCGGGGGGCACACGCGGGTCCGGGCGGCGACTCCTTGTCCGTCGATTTCTATGGTGCGGATTCAGCCACGCTGAAGAATGCGGCGGAAGCCCTGAAAATCGCCGTTCTGCGCTTCCCCGAGGTCTCGGCCGTGGAGGACAGCCTGCCCTACGACAAGGATGAACTGATCCTGAACCTGACGCCGCAGGGCGAGGCGCTGGGCTTCGATATCGACACGCTGGGCACGACATTGCGCAACCGTCTGAACGGGATCGAGGCGGCGACCTTCCCGTCCGGTCCCCGTACCGGCGCGATCCGGGTCGAATTGCCACAGGGTGAAGTGCGCGCCGACTTCCTGGATACTCTGCGACTGGCCTCGCCCTCCGGGGGCGACGTCGCACTGTCGGATATCGTGACGGTTGAGGTGCAATCGGGCTTTGCCACCGTGCGCCGCACCAATGGCGTGCAGGTGGTCACGGTGTCCGGTGAAATCGCGCAGGACGACGCAGCGCGCGCGAACGAAATCCGCAGGGAACTGACCGAAACCATCCTGCCCGAGATCGCCAGCCTCTATCAGGTTGGCTTCGAGCAGGGCGGTCTGGCCGAACAGGAACAGGAATTCCTGACCGACGCGACGCTGGGCCTGATGGCCTGTCTGCTGGGTATCTATCTGGTGCTGGCCTGGATCTTCAGCAGCTGGACCCGCCCCGCCGTTATCATGGCGGTAATCCCCTTCGGCCTGATCGGGGCGGTCTGGGGCCATTGGTGGTGGGGGGTGCCGCTGTCGATGTTCTCTGTCGTGGGTCTGATCGGCATGACCGGCATCATCATCAACGATTCCATCGTTCTGGTCACGACGGTCGACGAATATGCCCGCGACCGCGCACTGCGCCCGGCCATCATCGATGCGGTCTGCGACCGTCTGCGACCGATCCTGCTGACCACGCTGACGACGGTTCTGGGGCTTGCGCCGCTGCTGTACGAATCCTCCAGCCAGGCACAGTTCCTGCGACCCACGGTAATCACACTGGTCTATGGGCTGGGGTTCGGAATGCTTCTGGTCCTCGTCCTCGTCCCCGCCATGCTCGCCATGGGTCAGGACATCTCCCGTTTGACGACCGCGCTGCGCCGGATGGCGCGTCTGCCGCTCCGCCGCCGGGGCCGGGCTACGGGAATGCTGGGCCTGACGCTGGGCACCGTAATCCTGGCCTGGGGGTTCCTGACACTGGGCTGGCATCTGGTGACCGGCACGATCTGGCCGCCGCTGGTGCCCTTGCTGTCGTCGGGCGACACACTGCGCGTCTTTGCCGTGTTCCTTGCCGGAACGGCTGTACTGCTGCTCGGGGCATGGATCATCGCGGGGCTGACGATGGGTCTGCGGCGCAAACCGGCCTGAAACTCAGAACGCTTCGGGCTTGGCTTCGCGCGCCATGTGGTCCAGCACGGCGTTGACGAAGCCGCCTTCCTTCCCGTCCGGGAAGAACGCGCGCGCGACGTCGACGAACTCGGTGATGACAACTTTGGGTGGCGTGGCGCTGTCGATCAATTCGCCGCCTGCCGCCCGGAACAGCGCGCGTAACGTCGGATCGATCCGCCCGAGCGGCCATTTCGCAACCAGTGCGCGGTCGGTCAACTGGTCGATGCGCGCCTGATTGTTCACCGCCGACTCCAGCAGCGATCGAAACACATCGACGTTCGCTTCCGAGAATTCGCCCTCCTCGGTGACCATGCCGAAGCGGTGCGTCTCGAACTCGACCTGCACCTTGTCGACGGTCTGACCGGCTGCCTCCATCTGGAACAGCGCCTGCACGGCATACAGCCGGGCCGCGGATTTCATCCGGCGCTTCATCGCGCGCTTTTCGTCTGGTGTCATGTCGGGTGTGATTTCACTCATGGCCGCGACCTATGGGGGCGGTTCGGGGGCGTCAAGTCACCGTCGTCAGGCAACCGGCGTCAGGCAACCGTCGGTCCGGACTTGCGCAGGCCATCGTGCTGGAAGCTGCCGGGTTTGAAACCCACGCCGGTGTCCGCCTTCTTCATCGACCTCTGCAACGCGATCAGATGCAACGCCGCGGCCGCCGCCCCACCCGCCGTATCAAGACGATCCGCATCCGCGCGTTCCTCGGCCTGCTCCATGTTCTCGACGGTAATGATGCCGTTGCCGATGCAGGCTCCGGCCAGGCCCAGTGTCGCAATCGCCCGCGCGCTTTCGTTGACCACGACATCGTAATGCGACGTCCGCCCCCGGATCACGCATCCCAGCGCGACATAGCCGTCGAAGTCGGACTGCCGGTGCGCGATGCCGATGGCCGTTGGAATTTCCAGCGAGCCGGGCATCTCGACCGTCTCATGCGTCACGCCCGCACTGTCCAGCACCGCGCGGGCCGAGGACAGCTGCGCCGCCGAGATCGCGCCGTAATAGGGGGCGATCACGATCAGAACCCTGGCGGGCTTGTCGAATGCAGGCAGGGTCAGCACGTTATCGGAATGTCCGGCCATCGGATCAGCCTTTCGGAATGGTGTGGGTGCCCGTGATCTTCAGGCCATAGGCGTCCAGCCCCACGATGCGCGGCGTACCGGAGTTGGTCACAAGCTCCATCTCGTGAATGCCCAGCGCCGCAAGGATCTGCGCTCCCAGCCCGTATTGTCGCAGCTTATGGGGCGAGACGCCGCCGCCATGGCCATGGAAATCCAGCTTCATCTCGGTATCGCGCAGCAACACGACGACGCCCCGCCCAACTTCGGCGATGACCTGCATCGCACCCGCCAGATCGCTGTCGCCGATGCCCAGCGCGTCCTCCAGCGGGTTCATCGCATGCATCCGAACCAGGACCGGGCCGCCATGGTCGATATCGCCCTTGGTCAGCACGATGTGTTCAGACCCCTGCGTCTCGTCGGTGAAAATCCGCATCAGCCAGTCACCGCCAATACGGCTGGTGACGGGCCGCGCATCGGTCTGGTTCACCAGGTTGTCGTGGCGACGGCGGTACGAAATCAGATCGCTGATCGTGCCGATCTTCAGCCCGTGCAACTGCGCAAAGGCGATCAGGTCGGGCAGACGCGCCATCGATCCGTCGTCTTTCATGATCTCGCAGATCACGCCCGACGGGTTCAGCCCGGCCAGCCGCGCAATATCCGTCGCGGCTTCGGTATGACCCGCCCGAACCAACACGCCGCCGTCCCGCGCCCGTAACGGGAAGACATGACCCGGCGTGGCGATATCCGCCGCGCCCTTGGACGCGTCGATGGCGGTGCTGACGGTGCGCGCGCGGTCATGCGCAGAAATGCCGGTGCTGACGCCTTCTCGTGCTTCGATTGAAATCGTGAATGCCGTCTCGTGGCGCGAGGAATTCTGCGACGCCATCAGCGGCAGCCCCAGCGCGTCGATCCGCTCGCCCGGCAGGGTCAGGCAGATCAGCCCGCGCCCGTGCATCGCCATGAAGTTGATCGCATCCGGCGTGGCCATCTGCGCGGGGATCACCAGATCGCCTTCGTTCTCGCGGTCCTCGTGGTCCACCAGAATGAACATGCGCCCGTTGCGCGCGTCCTCGATGATGTCCTCGATCGGGGAGATAACGTCCGAGTTTTCACGCTCGACGGGTCCGGGGGCCTCGAAAGGGATGGGATCGGCCATGGGCGCACCTCCTGTTGCAGGCTTCATCTAGCGATCCAGGGGGCCGGGGACCAGACCGTCCGGCACAGACGTTACGTGCGCACGTTGCTATTTGGTCTGCATCTTCCGCACCAACTTGAGCACCTGGCGGCGGGGCAGCAGCGGAATGACCCAGTTTGTCAGCACCGACAGCATGCCTTCATTCACCACGTGCAGCCTGCCATCCATCATTGCATCATATCCGACCCTGGCAACCGCTTCGGGGCTCTGTCCCGACCTGGTCAGCGGCGTGTTTTCCAGATCGGCACGGGCGGCAAAATCCGTTTCGACGTATCCGGGGGCCAACACGGTGACGGTGACGCCCTGCGCCCGCAACTCCTCGTCCAGCGCCTGACTGAAGCTGTTCACAAAGGCTTTGGTGGCGAAATACGTCGCCTGCATCGGCCCCGGCATCATTCCCGCCGTCGATCCGACATTCAGGATACGCCCCTTGCCGCGAGCGACCATGCCCGGCGCAATCGCGTGACACAGTATCATCACGGCGTTCACGTTCAGATCCACCATCGCCAGATCATCGGCCAGATGCCGCTCGATGAAAGCGCCGCGCCCGCCGAACCCGGCGTTGTTGATCAAGATGCCAATGTCACGCCCCTCGCAGGCGGCGATCAACGTGGCCAGGCCCTCCGGCGTGCCCAGGTCGCAGGCCACCGGCGTGACGGAGACGGAATGTTTCGCCTCGATGTCGGCTTTCAGCGCGTCCAGCTCCACCGCGCGCCGTGCCGCGAGGATCATGTCTCCCCCTTTTGCCGCGTGATACTCGGCCAGGGCGCGCCCGATGCCGCCGGATGCGCCGGTTATGACGGCCAGCGGTGCCTTGTCGGTCATGTTGTCTCTCCAAAATAACGGTCAGCGGTCAGATATCCGCCCGCGCGCAGGGCCGCGCACCAGCTCGCCTCGAATGCGGTGTCGCCGATCATCAGCACCGCATCCGCAGGCAAACCACGCCTGCGCAGCAGATCGCGCAGCCGCCCCCGCATCGTGGTCCAACTCTCGGTAAAAAGCGGTGCAGCGTCGGCAAAATCCAGCGGCGCTTCCGCCTCGACCACCAGCGGCCGATGCACCAGAACGCCCCGCAGGGCCTCGACCCGGGTCAGTTTCGCGGCCCGGTCCGCATCCATCTCCGCGCGTCGGATCATGCCCAGCGCGTTGGACGAGAACAAAAGTGCCGTTATGTCGCGCCCGGTGCCCGCGCGGATGCCGGCATAGGTCCGGTAACTCAGCCCGATGGCAGCGGCACGTCTGACACGTATCCGCACGACCTCCACTGGCATCGTGTTCGGGATCAGATCGCGGCGCGCCTTGCGCCATTGATGCAGACGACTGGTATAGCCGTTAAAATCATGGCCTGAGTTATGGCCGATGCCGGGGGTGCTTGAAGTGCTCATACGTCATTCGCGCACGATGTCTGCGTCCCCGCAAGGGGCCTGCTCAGCACCTGCCCAACCATCCGACCGATCGCCCGGCTTCCGCCCGCGCCGCCGCCGCATCGGCAAACCCCATGCGCGGTGGATGCAAATGCCGCCAACCATGCGCGTCTTCCGGGTCGCGTCGGCACTCCACCCAGCCATAATCCTCGCCCATGCACAGGATATCGACGCAACGATCGCCGCCTGTGTCCTCGATGGACGTCAGGACAAGGCGTTTCGTCACGGTCAGCCCGGCATCTCTGCCAGACGTGCGACGTAGCGCGCCAGGGTGTCGATCTCCAGATTGACCCGGTCGCCGGGCGCTGCCGTGCCCCAGGTTGTCACCGATTGCGTATGCGGGATCAGGTTGATGCCGAAGGTCGCGCCATCCACCTCGTTCACCGTCAACGAGGTCCCGTTCAGTGCGATCGAACCCTTGGGCGCGATGAACCGGGCCAGCGCCTCGGGCGCGGCGAAAACGTATCGCACCGAGTCGCCGTCGGGTATGATCGACAGGATTTCGGCAGTGCCGTCGACGTGGCCAGACACGATATGCCCGCCCAGTTCGTCACCCACCCGCAAACTGCGTTCCAGATTGACACGCGATCCGGTTTGCCAGCGGTCCAGCGCGGTTTTCGACAGGCTCTCGGCCGATACATCCACGTCGAACCAGTGGCCTTCGGTGTCCGCGCCCCGGTCCACCACGGTCAGACAGCAGCCGTCGCAGGCGATGGACGCACCGATGTCGATGCCGCTCGCGTCGTATCGTGTGCCGATCCGCGCCCGCAGGTCGCCACGACGTTCCAGTGTCCGGATCGTTCCGATGTCGGTAATAATACCTGTGAACATTAAGTCCTCCGCAGCGTTTCAACCCCAGCTAAGCCTGTGGTCCATTTGCCGCAAGTGCCCCAAACCTGCCACATTCGCGCCTTTCCCCTGCCCACGCAGCGCCCGATACAGGACGAAACAACCCGAGGGACGAAATGCGTCCAACGCGCCGATTCCTGTTTCTGCAAGGGCCTCACGGGCCCTTCTTCCATCGTCTCGGAGGTCTTCTCCGGGCGGCGGGGTGCGAGGTATGGCGCGTCGGTTTCAATCGCGGGGACGCGGCATTCTGGTTTGATCGCAACAGCTACATTCCATTCCATGGCAATCCCAAAAACTGGCCCGAAGCCTGCGCCAACCTTCTGGATAAAAAGGGAATTACAGATCTGGTGCTTTACGGCGACGTTCGCGCCATCCATGCGCAGGCTGTTGAAATCGCCCGCGCCCGCGGCCTGACCGTGCACGTGTTCGAGGAAGGGTATTTGCGTCCCTGGTGGATCAGTTATGAACGCGGCGGCTCGAACGCCCATTCGCGCCTGATGGACAAATCCGTTCCAGACATGCAAGCCGCACTGGCCGAACTGGACCTCGACCTGCCGGACGCACCCGCGCATTGGGGCGACATGCGCCACCATATCTTCTACGGCATGCTCTATCACCTGTTCGTGGTCGCGGCACCGGGCCGGTATCGCGCTTATCGTCCGCATCGCGACATTACCGTGATGAAGGAATTCCGCCTGTATCTGCGCCGCCTTCTGACGATGCCCGCGACCGCGCTGCAACGGAAGATCGCGACCTGGCGCATCACCCATGGCGGCTTCCCCTATCACCTGTGCCTGATGCAGCTGGAACACGACTCCAGTTTCCGCGCGCACTCGCCCTTCGCTTCCATGGCCGAGTTTCTGGAACAGGTCGTCGACGGGTTCGCCAGGGGTGCGCCCAGCCATCACCACCTTGTCCTCAAGGCACATCCACTCGAGGACGGCCGCGCACCCGTGCGCGCGACAATCCGCCGCCTGGTCGAATATTACGGCCTGGACGGTCGTGTTCACTACCTGCGTGGCGGCAAACTGGCCGCCCTCATGAACGAGGCCCGCTCCGCCGTCACCGTCAATTCCACCGCGGCGCAACAGGCGCTCTGGCGGGGCCTGCCGGTCAAGGCGATGGGCCGCTCGGTCTATGGCAAACCCGAATTCGTCAGCAATCAACCGCTCGATGAATTCTTCGCCGACCCGCATCGTCCCGACAGCCGCGCCTATCGCGATTACCGCCACTATCTGTTGGAAACCAGTCAGGTGGCGGGCGGCTTCTACTCCTCGCGCGGACGGCGGCAACTTCTGCGTCAGGTCGTGGATATGATGCTGTCGGACCTCGACCCCTACGACAGGCTGGCGACGGGACGTCCCGCGCCACGCCAGAACTTGAAACTCGTGTCAGGCTAGACACAAACCGGAACCTGCGGCAGGCGAATGGAACATTCGCAAGACGGGGATCAACCCTGCAATATTGCCAAAGGCAGATCGAAAGGCAGAGCACGTGAGCAGACAGGTATCCCGGACGGCGAAGTCCATCGTCGCATTCCTGGCTTTGACCCTGGTGGCATCCTGCGGGACGCTGCCCCGGTCGGGTCCAAACAAACGCGAAATCTACGCGGGCAGCGTTATCAACGGTGGCGATGCCTTCATCGTCAGCGTGAACCCCCGCGTCACCGCCGCCACTGCCGTCACCCCGGCACTCGGCTTCTCGTCCGAGTTTCGCAACGCAAGTGCGCTGGGTGCCGACACCATCCGCCCCGGCGATACGCTGGGCCTGATCATCTATGAAAACGTCGAGGATGGCCTGCTGACCAACGCCGGGGCCTCGGCCTCGCTGATCGACGAGGTGCAGGTCGACTCGGCGGGCATGATCTTCATCCCCTACGCCGGGCGCCTTCGCGCCGCGGGCAACACGCCCGAGGCCCTGCGCCGGATCATCACGCAGCGACTGGACGAACAGACCCCCGACCCGCAGGTCGTCGTTCGCCGCCTGGCCGGTAACGGTGCCACCGTCAGCGTCGTCGGCGGCGCGGGCGCACAGGGCGTGTTTCCCATCGAACGCCCGACCCGGACCCTGACCGCGATGATCGCGGCCGCCGGTGGCGTGGCCATTTCGCCCGAAATCGCGCTGGTCAACGTCAGCCGCGGTGCCCGGACCGAGACCGCCTACCTTTCGGACCTCTACAAGAACCCGAGCATGGACATCGCCCTGCGCGACGGCGACACGATCTACATCGAACAGGACACCCGCGCCTTTACCGTGCTGGGTGCGACCGGCGCGCAGAACCGCATGGAGTTCGAGACCGAAGTGATCTCCGCGATCGAAGCGCTGGCCCAGGTCGGTGGTCTGAACGCCAACCTCGCCAATCCCACCGGCGTGTTCGTCTTCCGCAATGAACCCGAGGAAATCGCCGAAGCCGTGATGGGCCGCGACGATCTGACCGGCACGCAGCGTCTGGTCTATGTCCTCGACCTGACCGAACCCAACGGCATGTTCGACGCGCGCGATTTCATCATCCGCGACGGTGACACGATTTACGTGACCGAAGCGCCCATTGTCGCCTGGAACCGTTCGGTTGCCGCGATCTTCGGATCGCTGGGCCAGATCAGATCTGCCGCCACGACAGTCGGCGGCTGACATGACCCAGCCCGAGACGCGCTGCGTCGCGCGCTATGTCTCGGGCGGGTTTCTCAACCGGCGCATCCGCCGCATCGCCGGGCTGGCGGGCGTCGACTTGCGTCCCGGCCTGCCGCGCGCGGGCGAATACGTCGCCGTCTGGGGCCACGCCGGAACCTCCGCCCGCGCCGAAGCCGTCGCCCGTCGCGCTGGCGCCCCCGTCCTGCGGTTCGAAGATGCGTTTCTCCGCTCACTCCATCCCGGTCGCACCCGCCCGCGCGAAGATACGCTGGGCCTGCTGATCGACCACAAAGCCGCGTATTTCGACAGCCGGTCCCCCTCTGATCTCGAAACCCTGCTCGCCACTCAGGCCTTCGACGACGGCGACCTGATCGGGCGCACCCGTGTGCTGATGGATGAATGGGTGCGCTCGGGCGTCACCAAATACGCTGCCACACGCATTGATCTCGCGCCCCCCGATCCGGGCTATGTGCTGGTCATCGACCAGACGCGCGGCGATGCCGCGATCCGGCTGAGCAACGCTTCCGAGGCGACGTTCCGCGAAATGCTCCTGATCGCGCGCGAGGAAAATCCCGGAGCGCGGATCGTCATCAAGACGCACCCCGAAACCGCCGCCGGGCACCGGCCGGGACATTATGACCAGGACGATGCCGTGTTCGGCGCGACGCTGGAGACCCGCTCCTTGCCCGCCGCGACCCTGCTGGCCGGGGCCATCCGCGTCTATACCGTCAGCAGCCAGATGGGGTTCGAGGCGATTCTGCATGGCCACCGGCCCGTGACGTTCGGACAGCCATTCTATGCCGGTTGGGGTCTGGACGACGACCGAAATCCGCTGGATCGCCGCCACCGGAAGCTGACGCGGGTGCAATTGTTCGCGGGCGCGATGGTGCTGTATCCGCATTGGTACGACCCGCATGCCGATGCACTCTGCGATCCGGTCGATGTCGTCCGTATTCTGCAAGCCCGCGCCCGTGCCTGGCGCGAAGACCGGTCGGGCTGGTCCGCGCCAGACATGCGCCTGTGGAAACGCGCGCCCCTGCGCAGGTTTCTGTCGAATAATGTGCGGTTTCGACATGACCTCCGACGCCGCCCGCTCGTCTGGGCCGGGGGTCAGACTCAATCGGCTGACGTCGGACGTATATCCGACGTGGATCACCCGTCCATCACCCGTCTGGAAGACGGGTTTCTGCGGTCCCGCGGGCTGGGGGCCGATCTGATCCCGCCGCTGTCGCTCGTATTGGATGCAAAGGGTATTTATTTCGACCCGACACGGCCATCCGCGCTTGAGGATGCCATCGTCGCCGCCGCTGCGTTGCCTCCGGAAGCCCTTGTTCGCGCTCGTGAATTGCGCGCTTCCATCGTCGCGGCGGGCCTTACGAAATACAACCTGTCTGGCGATCTGCCTGCCCTGCCCGACGTCCCATTCATTCTGGTGCCCGGTCAGGTCGCGGACGATGCCTCGATCCGCCTGGGCACCTCCGAAGTTTCTGATAACGCAGCGCTTCTGTCGGCCACCCGCGCCGCCAATCCCGGTTCGTTCATCGTCTACAAGCCACATCCCGACGTCGAGGCGGGACTACGCGACGGGGCCATCGACGCAGGCGATGCCGACCTCGTGGCGACCCGCGCCACCGCCCATGCGTTGATCGAAAAGGCCAGTGAAATCTGGACGATGACTTCCCTTCTGGGGTTCGAGGCGCTGATCCGGGACACCCCCGTGACCACCCTCGGCACACCCTTCTACGCTGGCTGGGGTCTGACGGACGACCGGGGCAGCATTCCCGCTCGACGTCGCGCCGCGCGACCGTCGATGGACGCCTTGGTTCACGCCGTTCTGATTGATTATCCACGGTATTTCGACCCGGTTACCGGCACGGCCGCCCCACCCGAGGCCATCGTGAAGCGCCTTGCGCAAGGGCAGATCCCCCGCCCCGGCCCGGCCAATCGCCTGCTGGCCAAGACACAAGGCGCGCTCGTCAGCTTTGCCCCCTTGTGGCGCTGACTGCTCGGCGTCAGATTACTTGTCCAACCGTCCGAGAATCTCATCGGTCAACGCCGCAACTTCCGCTGCCGCGATCTTCGCGCCGGGAAATTCGCAAACCCCCTGGCCCTGACCCAAAGCCTCGGCGTAGGCGACGCGCTGACCCAGAATCGTCGTCGCCGGATCGGCCTCCAGCTTCGACAGGGCGGTCATGATCTTCTCGCTCAAACGCGTCCCGCTGCGCGCCCGGTTCAGGACGACAACGGGCCGTTTTCCCTCGCGCGCAGCGATTTCAAGGACACCCTCGGTCGCCCAGAGATCCACCTCTGAGGCGGAGACGGGCACAATTACAAGGTCCGCAATCCGCAGCGACGGCTTCAGGTCGCTGTCGATTTTGGGGGGCGTGTCGATCAGGATAAAATCATAATCTTCCTGATACTTGGACGATTCGAACGTCACCCCCCACGCCGAAGACGTGGAAAAGGTAATGTCGCCCTTCAAACCGCCAGTGCGTTTGTATCGCATCATGAACCACTGCCCCAGCGACCCTTGCGGATCGACGTCCAGCAACGCCACCCGATGCCCCCGGCTGGCCAGTTCGGTTGCCAGATGTGCCGTGACCGTTGTCTTGCCCGAGCCGCCCTTCTGCTGAGCTAATGTAATGATCGTTGCCATATCGCGCCTCATGCTGCGGTGCGGCATGACGATGCGTCAGAAAGTGCGGAAGGTCAATGTCGCGTGACAGACCACCAGACACGGATGAAGGAATGTTAGGGGCACGGAAGCACCCCCCTAAGAACAGCGTATAAACCAAAGGAAATCGTGGTGGAGCCGAGGGGAATCGAACCCCTGACCTCGTCATTGCGAACGACGCGCTCTACCAACTGAGCTACGACCCCAACGGCGCCCATATGGCGGCGGGTCCGGGATGTGTCAAGCAACCGCAAAGATACTTGGGGGCCCATCGCAACCATGCGACATTGACTTGCACGACCCATTGGAGACGACCGGATGATCCTGACCCAAACCCTGTGGCACCTGCGCGAACTGACCAGACAGATATGGATTCGCGTCGCGCTGCTTTCGGCGCTCGCCATTTTCGCGGCTGCCCTGACGCCGGTGTTGGGGCCGCTGGTACCGGACGCCGTGCGCTTCGGCATCGACGAGACGGCGGCGCAGGCCCTTCTGGAAATCCTTACGAACTCGATGCTGGTGGTTGCGACCTTTTCGCTGACCGTGATGGTGACAGCCCATAATTTTGCCGCAAGTCAGGCCAGCCCCCGTGCTCACCGTCTATTGCGGCAGGACGGCCGGACCCAGTCCATTCTGGCGACCTTCATCGGTGCGTTCGTCTTCGCGCTCTTCTCCAGGATCGTGATCAGTGTGGGCCTGTATGGAGACGGCGGTTTCTCAATCATCTATCTTGTCACGATCTTCGTCATCGGACTGGTGATCGTCGCGCTGATCCGCTGGGTACAGCAACTCTCGGAGCTCGGATCGATGGAAGCGACGACGACACGCATTGAAGAGGCGGCCCATAATGCAATGAAGACTCGTATGGACTCGCCCTACCTGGGATGCACCCGCCTGCCGGAAGACGCCGAACTGACCGGACAGGAAATTTTTTCGACGAAATCGGGTTACGTGCAACATATCGACGCAAACGCCCTGTCTGAGGCTGCCGATGCCAGTGGCGGTCGCGTCGATCTGGTTGTGTTGCCCGGCGACTGGGTTGCAAAGGGCGATCTGTTGATGCGCGTGTCGGGCCTTCCCGTGGTTACCGATGTTCCGACAACCGGGGATGACAGTGCCGAGTATACCGACCTCCGCGAGAATGTCCTTATCGACGATCTGCAATCCTTCGATCAGGACCCGCTTTTCGGATTCCAGGTCATGTCGGAAATCGCGCAACGTGCCCTCTCTCCCAGCCTGAACGACCCGCGCACGGCAATCGACGTGATGCACCGACAGTCCAGGCTGCTGGCCCTGTGGCCGGCCCCGTCGGACCCCGTGCCAGACAACACTAGGTCCCCTCTGCCCGGCGTGCGGACGAGAGAGATTTCAGCGGAGGCTGCCATCAGCACGGCCCTTGACGCAATTGCGCGCGACGGGGCCGGGATGGTCGAGGTGCAAATGGCACTGCAACGCATGCTCGCCCGCCTGGCGGAACATGGCGATCCCGAAATGGCAAAGGCCGCGCGCACTGCATCGGCGCGCGCGATCAAACTGTCGGACGCGGGCCTGTCGCTGGAACAAGACCGCATCCGCGTCCGCGAGATCGCGCCAAAGACCTAGGCCCTATTCCGCCGCGTCGAGGTAATCTTCCAGTGGCGGACAGGTACAGATCAGGTTCCGGTCGCCTGCGGCGTTGTCGACGCGATTGACCGGCGGCCAGTATTTGTCGACGCGGAAGGCACCGGCCGGAAAACACCCCGCCTCGCGCGAATAGGGGCGGTCCCAATCGCGCACCAGATCCTCCATCGTGTGCGGCGCATTCTTCAGCGGATTGTTGTCGGCATCCATCGTTCCCGCCTCGATCTGCGCAACCTCCTCACGGATGGCGAGCATGGCCGTAATGAAGCGGTCCAGCTCTGGCTTGGGCTCGCTCTCGGTCGGTTCCACCATCAAGGTGCCTGCGACGGGCCAGGACATCGTGGGCGCATGGAACCCGTTGTCCATCAGCCGCTTGGCCACGTCGTCGACGGTAACATGCGCGGATTCCGCAAACGGGCGCGTGTCCAGAATACATTCGTGCGCAACGCGACCGTTACGCCCCGTGAACAGGACGTCATAGGCCCCTTCCAATCGCTTGGCGATATAGTTCGCCGACAGGATGGCGACCTTGGTGGCCTGCGTCAGACCCGCGCCGCCCATCATCATCACATAGGCATAACTGATCGGCAGGATCGACGCGCTGCCGTAAGGCGCGGCGGATACCGGACCTTCGCCCCCGGTTTCGGAGTGGCCGGGCAAATGCGGCGCCAGATGTGCCTTGACGCCAATCGGCCCCATGCCGGGTCCGCCGCCGCCGTGCGGAATGCAGAACGTCTTGTGCAGGTTCAGGTGCGAGACATCCGCACCGATTTCCCCCGGCTTGGACAGACCGACCATCGCGTTCAGATTGGCCCCGTCCAGATAGACCTGTCCGCCATGCGCGTGAGTTATTTCGCAGACCTGCCGCACCGTGTCCTCGAACACTCCGTGGGTGCTGGGATAGGTGATCATGCAGGCCGCCAGATCGTCGCCCGCCGCTTCGGCCTTGGTGCGGAAATCGTCCAGATCGACGTCGCCGTTATCGGCTGCCTTGACGATCACGACCTTCATGCCCGCCATTTGGGCCGAGGCGGGGTTGGTGCCATGCGCACTGGTGGGAATCAGGCAGATCCGCCGTTTTTCCTGCCCGTTTGCCTTGTGGAAGGCAGCAATGGTCAACAGGCCGGCATATTCGCCCTGCGCACCGGAATTCGGTTGCATCGACATCGCGTCATAGCCGGTGATGACGCAGAGACGATCAGACAGCTCGTCGATCATTTCCTTGTATCCCCCGGCATCCTCAACCGGGGCAAAGGGATGCAGTTTGCCAAACTCGGGAAAGGTGACAGGCATCATTTCCACGGCGGCATTCAGCTTCATCGTGCAGGACCCGAGCGGGATCATCGCCCGGTCCAGCGCAAGATCACGGTCGGCAAGACGGCGCATATAGCGCATCATCTCGGATTCCGCCCGGTTCATGTGGAAGATCGGGTGGGTCAGATACTCGGTCTGGCGCGCCAGGTTGGCGGGGATGTCGATGTGCAAATCCGGTTTGGACGAGATTTCGAACACACCCAGAAGGCGCTTCAGAACATCGCCGTCCGTCAACTCGTCGCAAGCAATACCAAGCTGATCTGCCCCGATCCTGCGCAGCGTGATTCCGGCATCGCGGGCGGCGTTCCAGATACCATCACGGTCATCAGACGTGACTGTCAGGGTGTCGAATATCGGACCGTCGGCAACGTCCACGCCACCGTCCACCAGGGCTTTGCGCAGGGCGACGGCATGAGCGTGAACGTGACTGGCGATATGATGCAAACCCTTTGGCCCGTGGAACACCGCGAAAAAGCTGGCCATGACCGCAAGAAGGGCCTGCGCCGTGCAGACGTTGCTGGTCGCCTTTTCGCGACGAATATGCTGCTCGCGGGTTTGGAGCGACAGGCGGTAGGCCTGGTTGCCCTGACTGTCGACGCTGACACCGACCAGACGGCCGGGCATGTTGCGCTTGTAGGCGTCGGCGCAGGCGAAGAACGCGGCGTGCGGTCCGCCATAGCCCAGAGGCACGCCAAAGCGTTGCGCCGATCCAACGGCAATGTCGGCACCCATCGCGCCCGGTTCCTTCAGCAGGCACAGCGCCAGCAGGTCCGTCGCCACAATGCCCAGAGCGTTCGCACCATGCAGCGCGTCGATCTGCGGGGTCAGATCGCGCAAGCCGCCGGTCGTGTCAGGATACTGGAAGATAGCGCCGAACACCCTGGAGGCGTCGAGATCACCGACCTCGCCCACGATAAGTTCGATCCCCAGCGGCTCTGCCCGCGTCCGCATGACCGCGATGTTCTGCGGGTGACAGCGGGCATCGACGAAGAACGCCGAAGCCTTCGACCTGGCGACCCGCTGCGCCATCACCATCGCCTCGGCGCAGGCAGTGGCTTCATCCAGCAGGGAGGCGTTTGCGACCGGCAATCCGGTCAGGTCGGACACCATCGTCTGGAAGTTCAGCAGCGCCTCCAGCCGACCCTGTGCGATTTCGGGCTGATACGGGGTGTAGGCCGTGTACCACGCCGGATTTTCCAGAATGTTGCGCTGAATCGCGGGCGGCGTCACGGTGTCGGAATAGCCCTGCCCGATCATACTGACCGTCACGCGGTTCTTGTCCGCCAGGGCCCGCATACGCCCCAGAATCGCGTGCTCGGTCATCTGCGGCCAGGGCAGCGGGTCTTTTTGCCGAATGGATTTCGGCACTGTCTCGTCAATCAGATCGTCCAGCGTATCGCAGCCGATGACCCTGAGCATTTCGGCCATTTCCTCGGGCGAGGGACCGATATGGCGGCGGTTGGCGAAATCGTAGGTGTCATACTCGGGGGCAAACGGCATCTGAGGCATGGGAACTCCGGTGGGTCAGGCAGAATGGGTCAGGACATTTATCAAAGGGCCATAAGGGTTCGGTCAGACGAAAGCGGCTCCGGTCAGGTCAGAGCGATCCGGGTTGGGGACGTCGCGGACAGGCAAGGAGACTTCGGGGCTGACGGTTCGTTGGTTTTTTGCGGCGGTGACGATCGCTGCGCGATCATCACCTTGCTGCCGGATTGATCGCGTCTGCGCGCGATCAATCCCCGATGAATTCCTTGTATCCGTCTTCGTCCATCATCCCGTCCATCTCCTCGGGCGTGGCTGTCGTCATGCGGAAGAACCACGCGGCTTCGGCATCCTCGTTCACCAGACCTGGCGTATCGGCCAGCGCGTCGTTCACCTCGACGATCTCGCCGTCCAGCGGCGACAGGATATCGGATGCAGCTTTGACGGATTCGATCACCACGATCTCCTCGCCCTTGGTCACGGTCTGGCCGACGTCTGGCAAGTCGACGAATACCACGTCGCCCAGTTGAGTCGCGGCATGGTCGGTGATGCCGACAGTGATGATGCCATCATTGTCTTCAAGCCATTCGTGGTCTTCGGTGTACTTCATCTGGAGCCTCGTGATCTCAGCGCTTGTAGCGCGGCTGGTGGAAAGGAAGGTCGGTGACGGTGACCGGCAGGCGTTTGCCCCGCACATCACCATATAAAACGGTGCCCGTCACGGTCCCATCTGGAACATAACCCATCGCTATGGGTGCACCGACCGACGGTCCGAATCCGCCTGACGTGACTGTGCCGATGGGGGCGGTGGCCGTATCACTGCCATAGAGCATGACGCCCATCCGCATCGGCGCGCGTCCCTCGGGCAAAAGGCCGACGCGACGGCGCTTCGGGCCATTGTCCAACTCGGCCAGCACACGATCCGCACCTGGAAAGCCGCCCGCACGGTCGCCGCCGGTGCGCCGTATTTTCTGGATCGCCCATCCCAGATCGGCTTCGACCGGGCTGATATCGGCGGTCAGGTCCTGTCCATAAAGCGGCATTCCCGCTTCCAGCCGCAGGCTGTCACGCGCGCCCAGACCGATGGGCATCACGTCGTCGGACGCCAGCAGTGCACGGGCGAAGGCCTCGGCCTGCGCGACCGGGACACTGATTTCGTACCCGTCCTCACCCGTATATCCTGATCGGCTGATCCACAGATCCGCGTCGTTCCAGTCGAACGAGCGCACATCCATGAACTTCATCGCGGCGACACCGGGGACCATCGCCTCCAGCACCGTCTCGGCCAGCGGACCCTGCAATGCCAAAAGCGCACGACCGTCCAGCATTTCAACCGACTGACCCGGCAGACCAGCGCGCAAGATTTCCATGTCGGCATGCTTCATCGCGCCGTTCACCACCAGCAGCAGATGATCGCCACGGTTGGCAAACATCAGATCGTCGGCCACGCCCCCGTCCGGCAGCATCAGCAGACCATAGCGTTGCCGCCCTTCGGCCAGTCCGACCACGTTGACGGGCAGCAAGCCTTCCAATGCCTGCGCCGCGCCGTCGCCGCGCAGGACGACCTGCCCCATGTGCGACACATCGAACAGGCCCGCCTTATCGCGCACATGCAGATGTTCGGACATCACGCCTGCCGGGTATTGCACCGGCATCGAATAGCCCGCGAAAGGCACCATCTTGCCGCCAAGCTCCGCGTGCAGATCGGCCAGCGGCAGGGAAATAGGATCGGACACATGCACCTCCTCGGGCCTTGGCCCCGTTTCGATGCCCCCTCTGTCCTTTCGCCTGAGATCGCTATCCCTTCGGCGGACGCGGATGCGCCTCTCTCCAGAGTTGTCGTCGCACACCGGGTCCGTTTGCCTGAGAGTTTACCGGGGCGGTTGCTCCTTCGGCCCTGTCTTGCGACAGTGTCTCCCGCGGCGTGCATGTTTCCTATAGGAAACCGGACCGGTAACGCGCAAGGGGAAAAGATGCATCGCTTCTTCGGCTATGGCAGCCTCGTGAATCGCCGGACGCATAGTTATCCGGGTGGCACCCCCCTGACGATACAGGGTTGGCGGCGGGCCTGGAGGCATACGACGCTGCATCCGGCCCCCTTCCTGACCGCAGTGCCCGACCCGAACGGCGAGATCGACGGGCTGACGGCAGAGGTGCCGATGGGCGATTGGGAGGCGCTGGATGCGCGGGAGGCGGGATATCTGCGCGTGCCCCTGCCGGAAGGGCCGTCGATATATCACATCCCCGAGGGGCATCACCCTGCCCCTGATCGTGCCCATCCGATCCTGCGCAGCTATCTCGATGTCGTGGTGCAGGGCTATCTGATCGAGTTCGGCGAAGAGGGGGT
>Ga0209634_1000780_pt1 | contig 24128 bp, 33 predicted proteins | sample LinPmetageLP40_FD_184043 | JGI IMG/M metagenome (GOLD analysis project Ga0209634, IMG submission 184043) | Marine viral communities from the Pacific Ocean - LP-40 (SPAdes) (version 2) | ecosystem: Environmental > Aquatic > Marine > Oceanic | place: Pacific Ocean | collected 2010-08-26 | reverse complement strand
AGTCCACGATAGTTGGTTCGTCTTCAATGGGTTGATGATCGCCGCACCGGAGGACGAGACGGTAGCCGTGTCTGCACCAGTCATGTTCCAAGTGATCGTTTGGAGGATGCCGGTCGCAGATTGCGTCGGGAAGAACAACCATTTGTTCGGCGGACTCACGCCGTGTACTCCACGGAGAAAATGACATCAGTCGCAGATGAGTTAGACGACATCGTGATTGTGATCAGACCGTCCGCTGCAACACTTGTGTTTGCAAAAGAGGTTTGAGCCCCGCTAGAAGTAGAAACACTCGCAGCCTTGACCGTATCAGTTCCATTCTTCAAAGTTGAAGTAACCGTTCCACTCCCGCTCTTGATAAAGAAGCCAGTGATGGTTCTAGCAGAAACAGCAGCGGGATCAATAGTGTAAACCTTGTCTGCTACCGTTTCGATTTGCCCGGTGTAAGAGTCGGCGTGCGTGTGGGCAGCGGCCGCCGCTCCAATGTCCGTAAGGACTTGGGCTGCAGTTCGACCTTCTACAGACGTCCCATCAATACGAAGGAAGTCATCGTTGGCTACGCTGGCATTGCACTCAAGGACGTTCGTGTTGGCAATACCCTTGGTAGACGTAGCCGTGGAAGTCATCAAAGAAGTAACAACGCCAGTACTAGCGTTATAGGAAAGCCCGGTTCCGGCTACAGAGACAGCGGCTCTTGCCGCAGCATCAAAGCCAATCCCAGTCCTTACAGCAGAAGAATCCGTAACCGTTACAACAACAGACCCAGAAGAATTCGTGGACCCATACCCAGTGGGCATTGTTACAGATTGAACTGGCGCTGCCGCAGAAGCCCTTGCGGTTGTGTGGTAAAGATTACTACTGCCTTCGGGAAGACCGTCGGTATTTGCAAAAGCCGAACTAATACTTGCAGACTGACCAATCGTCACAATCTGCGAAGCGACAGGCGTGATTGTGGTAGTAGTCCCCCCAGCGGGGGTTACCGTAATCGTTTGCGTTACAGGAGTAATAGTTACCGTATCAGGCACTAGTCGTAACCTCCGGCTTTACGATAAGGCTTCCTTCAAGAACTCTAGTTACGACTGGAGGCGTAGCCGAATCGTAATTCTCAACATCATAGACATACTTGCCTGAAGCAATCGCAGCCGTCTCAGCAGATGTCAAAGAAATCTGGACCGTAGAGTTTTGTTGCTCTGCATTACCGCCAGACCCATCATCAAACGGGCTCGCAAAGTTTGAAGCGGCAGAAGTAAACACAGCCGTACCACCATACTTGTCTTTAATTTGCATGCGAAAGTTAGCAACAAAATCAGTGTTGTTATAACTACCGCTTGAATCTGCCCGCTTGACCGTCAATTGCGAAGTCTCGCCTTGATTGATTGTCCAATCGTATCGAGCAGTCATGGCGTTCTCCCAGTTCCAGCAAAGAAGAGGTCGTTATAAGCAGGGTTGTCAACGGTCTTCTTCTGGAAAGATTTGCCCGTTCGCATCTGCATGTTTGCAAGATTGTCCGTTGCCGTCTTAATAGAAGATCGATACTGTTGAAGAATCATCTGGTAATGGCTTCCAGATATCTTTCGGTAAGCACCCAACTTCATGGCTGAACCCGCTGCAATAGATTCGTACAAAGACTGCATCCCAATAGGTGCAATCTCATAACGAACAGCGGATTCAAGAGCCGTATTAAAAGGAATACGAGTAGTAATCTCGTTGAGAGCCACATCGTGGCTTGCGATAACCCGCTCTTCAACCATACCAGTAGCAGGGATGACACGAAGAATTTGACCGCAGTAAGAGTTTTCTCTTCGGTCCAAGGCCCCAAGATTAGGCGTAGTGTCAAGGACAAAGGTTTCCCTGTCGCCTCGCATAGTCCCCCCATCGTTGGAGTAATGAGGCATTACGTCCCCACTCGGGATGTAATAGACAGTCCAATCCTCTGTCTCGTTTCCATACTTGGGATCAAACCGAAGTGTGTTTCCCTCAAGAGCCCAACCTACTCCGTTAGGGTGGAACTCGTTACGAGGTTTAATCTCCTCGCAAAGATTTCCATTTGAATCACGACGACCAATCCGAAGAACTTCACCTACAGCGTTGGGTAGTTGGTAGTACTCGTCGGTGGCATTGGGCCTGAAATCCATCCGCATAATGGTGGGGTTGTCCGCATTCATGTTGATGCGGGACAGCACATCCACCATCGTCGGGCTGATGATGTGGCGGACAAGAAAGTCGTTGTCGTACTTGGCGTCAAAGTCAGGATCGTCGAGGTAGCCCCGGATCCGCTCAATGACGGTGTACAGGAATGAGCCGGTACTGTGCATCAACGTCTCCTATGAATAGGCCGCTTCGCCATGATGTTCATGAGCATGTCGCGGGCGTCATCGACCTTGCTCTGATCAAACGTACCACCCAAGTCTTCTGTCAACAAGTCAAGGATTTCCGTTTGCCGAGAGTTAGCCTTCCCCGCCCTATCAAACATTGCGCCAGGGCTTCTGATAGCACTGGTGCCATCGCTTGAACCTCTTTGAATCATCCTGAAAGCATTGCCTTCAGTACGAGCCGAAGTCTTCATAGCAGAAAGCAACTCTTCCCTTGCCTGACGGGGAAGTTGTTTAAGAAGAGGGCCGAGAAGTTGGAGTAGAGCCAGAGGGTTCATTAGGTGCCGCCTGTAATAATTCGACCCTTGGCCGAGTTTATGAGATCCTGTTTGAATTCTACCGCTTCTTCAGAAGTATTGTTAGTCCATTTCTTCTGACGATAGGAGTTAGCAGCATTCTCATCTCCCGTACTGCGGCCTACCCAATCTGCAATTCGATGCTTTTCTTCAATGTCGTTTCGCTCCATCCGCCGCTTGGAGTTGGCCCGATCCCGAATCCCTTTCTTCATGACTTCAGCAATCTCTTGGGCGGGCCGAAGCCTGTTCCGAAGCCACTCCTGAGTGGGGGGATACCAGTTAGGCGGGGCGTCAAAAGCCTCCAACTCCATAACGATCCCAATGCCGTCTCGTTCCGGATGGTAGATCCACTTCGCAAGAACAAAGGTGCCCGCAATCTTGTGGAGGTAAACAAATAGATCGTCGATACCGCTAAAACGTCTAGCCCACAAGATCCACTCTGAGTCTGGAAGAATCTCGTGGTCTTCACCGAGTACAAGACCCATGCCCGCGGCGTGAGCCCTTGCGTCAAATATGATCTCAATCTCACTCATTTGATTCTTCCTCTTGAAAGAAGTCTTAGGAAAGTCTTTGCTACCTTTTCCCCCCCACTACCCCCGCCGGGTCCAGTCGGGAGAGCGGGTTTGATGGCTTGCCCCGCAGTTCGCGTAATCATATTGCGACGAGACATCCCACGGTTCGCTTCGTCAATCACTCTTTGGTTCAACTCTTCGGTAAGAGAAAGTCCAGCGACAGGATCAAAATCGCCAACAGCAAGAGCCATCAATGCCGCCAACTCCTTGCTAGGAGTACGGCGAAGATTGCGACGGTTGAATGCTCTCTTGCCTCGGGCTTCCTTGATCTCTTCCTTCTTTCTCTTCTTTACCTCTTTTTCCATTTTCTCTTCCTCTCTCTTTACCTTCTCTTTAGAAGAGTATTCCATCTCATCTTGGTAAAGTTCATCCGATTCCCTTGTGTCCATCTCATCGTAATAATCGCCGCTATGAACTCTTTCAAAGTGTGCTTCGGCAAATTCGCTGTAGACCTCTGAGTCCATGTCTTCCAAAATGCCTACGAGCGATACAAGAGGGTTCTTGATAGACCTTGTAAAACCGTAGGAATTCCTCTTACCAAACTCCATATCCGCCCTAAGAGCGTCAAGGATGTGAGCCTTTGCTTGCTTTGGGTCTGGAAACTCTTCTCGAATCTGGCGGATGTAGTTCGCCAGAACCTTCCGGCGGCCTCTTTCCAAAGGGTTCCGACGATACGCCTTTGATGTCGGGCGAAGAATTTCTTGAGGCCCTCCAAAGGGAGTCTGAATAGTGACAGGTTCCATCCCTTTAAGACGGTTCAGGGATCTTATGATTTTGGCTTGAAGGTCTCTTGTGTATTGCCGTCCTTCTCTGGCTTGGGAAAGTGCTTTCCCTTTCTTAACAATCAACTTCTCCTCCGCGGCATGAGAGCCTTGGAGTAGAGCCTTGAGTTCTTCGAGTGTACGACGGTCAGACATGACTACTTCTTAATCAAATCCATAAGGATGCGAAAGAGCCCTGCTTTCCCTGCTTGGCGCTTAAAACGACCAGATTCAGGGTGAGAAGACTCTGCAAAAGATCTTGCCTTTGGGCCTAGTTTATAGCCCTTTGATTTAAAGTACTTCATGGCTTCTTTGTCTGCGATGTATTCTTTTCGTCGTCGAGACGCCATATTGTACCCCTCATCTCCGACTTGGCGATGATGGCGGGCGTGCCCTGACTCGTGTGCAGCCCTGTACAGGATGTCCATAATGTCATCGTCAAGAAGAGCCTCGTTCATGAGGATCCTCTCGCCTCGGCCAGAGGGGCGACCGTACCGAGCCCCCGCTTTTTCGAGTCTTCCGTATTGAAGAGATACACCTGAGCCCACCCCAAGCATCTCTTCAATCACTTCTCGAATCTGGTTGTCTACTTCTTTTTTGACCGCCATGATACTCTCGCTGGACCCTTCTTGGCTGAAGTACCTTTCTTAGTACAAGCAGCCTTGGTAGGGCGACAAGCGGGGTAAGGCCGCTTGCTTCCACCCTTTGCTGACTTACGACCGCACGCCTTACCCGTCTTGCAGTCGATCCAACCCTTGCCCTTGTTCTGGCCGAACCACTTCTTAAGGCCGTTCTTCTTTTTAGCCATTAGCAGCAACATTCCTTCCATGGCTTTTCACAACGAGGGCAGATCATTTCGGATGCAGGAGTCACTTCTTCTTCTTGACCTTCTTCAGGAACGCAGGAACCTTCTTAGCAACCTTCTTCTTGCCCATGACCTTCTTCTTGCCCATACCGTTTCGCATACCAGCCATTGTTATAACCTCATTCGACGGTCTTTAACATACTCCAAGAACTCCGTCGTACAGTTCTTGTAGTAACCCTGACGCTCTAGTTTATCACTAGCAGTGTTCACGGTAGAAAGTCTTTGGATAAATACCATTGCGTAGGGCTCCTCAAGAAGAGGCTCCCAATCTTCTAGTTCCTCTACCGGCTGCCCGGGAGGAATAGCCTCTGAATCAGGAACGAATGCCATGAGGGCAAGATCGTCTTGTGCGAGTTGCTTGTTCTCTTCTTCGCACCACTCGTCGATCTCCCCCCACTCCCAACCTTCCGTGACAACGATAAGAAGGTCGATGCTTTCGTCCCAGTTCAAACAACTCTTCAAGATCTCTTTCTTGCCACCAAAGCCTACCTTCACCTTGTTGTCAGCCCACGCTTTACGGGCAAACGGACAAGGAGGCAAGCCCTCGAAATGATTCGAAGGTCGCTCTAGTACCTGCTTGCTCCATTGTTGTATCTCAGCAACAACCTTGAGACGCCAATGAGCAGAGCCTACTTCTTCTTGCCGCCGGTTCCCCAATTCTTGGCTCCCTTTTTACGGCACTTGACGAGGGCTCCGCTTGCATAGGCAGACGGCCACTTCTTATAGCGGCCCTTGACCTTGTGGTAGCAAGCGTCTTTCTTGCCACCCGACTTCTTCTTTGCCATGTCAGCACTTCCAACGGCGGCGAGCCTTGCGAAGCCGACTGTTCGGATCCTTGGCTGCCTTAGGGAATTTCTTCATCTGACCCGCAGATCGAGCGCAGTAAGACTTCTTGCGGGAACCACCTCCGGGCTGAGGAGCCTTAAGGTTGGACCCAGTCTTGCGGTTGATGGATGCGCGGCCCTTGGCGGTAAGCCCGCCCTTCTTGGACTTGCAGCCGCTCTTAAGCGAGCAGCCCTTCATCGCACCCTTCTTCTTTACTTTCTTAGCCATGACGGCCCCCCGAAAGTCGGGGAGGGGGGACTATGCCCCCCTCCCATGACTATTGAGATCAGGCGTCGGCGTAAACGCGATCCTCGGTAACACCATTCAACTTCATGCCTGCGGGCTGATCAGGGATCAACTGCATTCGAAGCATGCCGGGCATCTGGACGGTTTCCGTCAGAAGGCCGTTGGCGTTGTTGGTGAGAGGATACTTCACGCTGGTGCCGCCAGTGAGAGCCGGAACCACGAACCGGAACGGAACGTAAGCATCGGCTTCACCCATCGACTGAAGACCAGCGTAGTCAGGCGGCACAAACCGCTTCCAGTTGCCACCGGAAGTCTTGGTGCCGTAGACCGTTTCCTTCTCGATGTACTGCGAGGTGTGGCCCTTGTAGGTACGACCCTCGAAAGTCATCGCGAAGCCTTCCACAGAACCCTGCGAGTTCATGTTGGAAAGGTTGTTAGTACGGTCAATCTGGTACTGACCGATCTTCTGGGCTTCGTAAGCAAGCCAAACACCATCAGAAGCCACAAGGCTGTCAATGGTCTGACCCAACTTACTCTTCGCTGCGTGGAAACGACGAAGGTACTGACGCAACTTGTGTTCCGTCAGAACGCCGACGTTGTTCTTGAACATTGACTTGAACTCGGGATGTTCGTTGACGTCAATGGTTGCAGTACTAATTGCTTCGCCACCCAGAAGTTGGGCGTCTGCCGCTGCAGTGCTAGAACCCTTGAGCCACGAGTTGATACCCGCAATGCCCGTGAACTTGTTGGCTACCTGTTGAGCAGCACCAGTTTCCACGCTGTTCGCGTAGACAATGATGTCGCCTGCCGCAGGAACAACAGTGTAACCCTCGGGCGAAACAAGAATCAGTTCGCCCTTCAGATCATCGACAGCAGCAACATACACAGACTTACGAGCAGCGTTGTCGCCTCCGTTGCGACGAATACCAGCATTTGCGGCAGCGGCAATACCCTCACCCGATGCCGGGTAAATGTCCAGTCGCTGACCCGTGAAGAAGCGGTCGTACTCGTGACCAGCAAGGACAATACGGCTCGAACGAGTCCCGCTCGCATTGGCACCGCTACCTTCAACACCCTTGGTATCTGTGTGGTTGGTGACACTGCCGATCTTACCGAGTCGGTACGACTGATTCTGGCTGATGTACCAGTAGTTGCACAGCGTGTGGCTCAGGTTCTGGGCAAAGCCCTGAAGAATCGGAGCAATCACATCGCCCACGACCGCAGGAGTCGCGTCCATCTGAAGTTCTCCAAGGGAGAGCGACAGGTTGGTGTACATGGCACGCATTGGAACCGTAAGACGGAACGTCTTGGGCTTCGCGCCATCCAGCGGATCAGGGAAAGTCGTAGTGTTGCTGTTACGACGCATACGACTACCGAGTTCGGTAGTATTAGCATCGCCGTAGAGAACAAAGTCGTCAACACCAGTGACGCCAGCGTTCTCAATCACACCAGTCATGCCGGTGCGATACAACTTGTTGACCTGAAAGTCCTTCGAGAATTCGTTGACACTGCCAACGCCCTGCGAAGTGACAACAGTATCACGCCAAATCGGGTCGAGAGTCGGGAGGATCGTGTCGATTTGCTTCGACAGGATCTCTTCAATCCGCGTACTCTCCTTGTCAAAAATACTACCAGTGGTAGCCATAGGAAATTACCTCACGCTTTAGAGTCGCCGCCGGGATCGGAGAGCGACCGAAGAATCTGATCAGAAGTCCAGTCACGCAACTGGGCTTCAACATCACCGAAGGACTTGCCCTTGGTGTCTGGCACCTTTACGGGCTCCTTGCGGTGAAGAACCTCGGTCTGCCCCGCCGTTTCCGGAACGCGCCCAATCTTGGACGTATCTCCGATTACCGTGAGCATGTCCTTGGCAACCTTACTGGCTGCCCTCTGTACTTCTTCGCCAACCCAATTATCGTCAAAGGATCCTGCTTGGTTTCGGCGACTTCGAAGGTTCTCCAAGGCTTGAGCCTTGACTCTCTCCGAAATGCTTTCCTTTGCAACCTTTGCTTCTTCGGCTTGGCGGTTGTTTCCCAACCATTCAATAAGCATCTTACTATCAGCATCAGATTCGATAGCAGAAGTAAGAGAATTTTCCAAATTTTGCTGGAGCATTTGCGCCCGCATCTTCAGCATTTGATCATTGATTTGATCAGTACGAGGATCCATTACTGGCTGCGGGGGTGCAGGCGTTTGTCCGGGGTTTTCTGCCATTGGAGTTTCCTCGTCGTAAATCTTAACCCACTCATTAATCTGTTCAGGTGCGTAATTCATTTCTGTCAAGAGAGCCCTAGCATCCTGCTTCTTGACCTCAGGAGAAGTCTCTGGGTTCATCAATCGAGAAGTAGCATCACGGAACCCCTCAAGTTGTTCGGCATACTCCCTGAGGTTCTCGTAGTTCTCAGCGGTCTCCGCAAGTTGCTTGGCCGAATACTCTTCTCCCCCCACTCGGATCTTCTGGTCGAGGTCTACTACAGGAGTAGCCCCGGTAGAACCGTCAGGAGTTGAGGATTCGGAAGTCTCTTCCACGTTACTTGTCTCTTCAACCAAGGCTTGCTCCTTGCCTCATGCCGGGGCCGGGTTGAGGTCCGGGTCCGGAAGGCGGTTGTGGCTGTTGTTCCGCGAACATTGCAGCCGAATCGGGGTTAGGCACCATCGCGGGGAGCGAGGCACCCATGAATTGTATCAGTGCTTCACGATACTTCTTGAACTCATCTACAACAACAGGGTCAGCCTTTGTAATCATTGGCCCAGACATAAAGGATCCAAGGACCCTTAGTTGTATTTCTGGCCTGCTGGTATGAGGCGTGAGGATTACTTGCCCCGGATCAGTGCCGTTGCCGTAGAGATTAAGGATGTTCTGGACGACTTGTTCATATGCAGATTGATCTTCATCAATCCACATGGCAAAGTCCAGACCCTCCTTCAAGGCAAACAACTTAAACCCGTCAGGATCCATAAGTCCTGCCTGAAGCATTTGCATTGCTTCTTGCTTTCTAACCACCTCGGAACGAGGATTGATCTGCCTAACCGAGAAAGTTAGATGGGCGACATTAGGGATTGGGTTCTTCTCGAACGATATCTGACTGTTATCAAAGTCAATGATTGCCCCCGCAAGGTTCAAATCAAGAGACTTTACGGGGATAGGACGAGGACTCAATACCAGTTCTCGACTGGCATTAGAAACCATGCTTCTATACATCTTGCCAAAGGCTTGAACAACCCCCATTGTGGGGTTAGTCATGGCCCGGTTAATCTGTTCGTCAAGGAACTGAAGGCCCGTTGCCGAGTCAACTCGCCCCTTCTCGGCAATGAGATCTTGAACGGGATTGATGCCTTGCATCAATTGCTTGGCAAAAGCAGCCGTCTTGCCGGGGACATCCCCAGCATTATGGGGGGAGATTACAAACGGAGAGAACTTCTCGTTGAGCGGGTCAGGGGCATACGAAATCATCCGAAGCCCATCCCCCACTTCCCGGAGAATAGAACGCTCATTCATAGACCCTTGGGGCATAACAACCACCCCATACCGATCCAACTCCTTGATGTTGTTGAAGAGAGCCTTCAACATCTTTTCCATTTCTCGATTAATTGAAAACAGAAGATCAAAGAGACCGGCCCCATGGAAGGAGCCATTTTCCATAAACCGAGAAAAACCAATAGGGCAATAAGTCTGAGTGCCCTCAAGGTCTTGGTCTTCAAAAAGATAATCACCAGAACAGATGATGTACCTAGAGCAAGTATCTCTAGGACCATCAATCCAAAGTTCCCGAACTCTGACAACCGTCATTGAATCAGCAGAGTTGCTCTTGTAACCCTTATTGCTAAAAGGGTTACCAGTGCTATGAGTGTGGTCGTAAGAATTTTCGGGATCTTCAAGAGGATCCCCAACCTCAATCTCGTAGTACTCCATCTCCTCAATATGCCTTTTGACCTTGTCCCCAAACTTCTCTACTAGAGTTTCAAGAGGGACAATCCTCTGTCGAATCATCCCGCACTGCTTGGTGTAATCCTGACCCAATGAAGGGAAGGGCAAGATCTCCTTGGGGTGGATGACCTCAAGATCGCCAGTAAGACCAATCGTGGGGTGATCTGAAATGTGGCCTTGAATGCCACAAGAACCAAGAGAAGTAAACAAGTGAGCGAACTTGGTCGAGACCTCAGCAATCTGATCGTCAGAAACCAAGGAGTCCGCAAGCAACTGGGCAGTAGATCGTTGCCGGATCATTGGAAGGCTAGTGCCCGTCCTCATGATCTTTGGACGCAAGTCCATAGCAGCAAGTCTTGCGGAAGCACGATCAATCGCAGAGAGCATTTCCTGCGACTGGAACTCCATGTTCCCCTCATCATCTAGATAGTGGGGGGACAAGTTGCCTGATTCGGGATCGAATACGTCAAATCGACGCATGCCGTTTAGATAGTAATAAGTAAGAAGCCAAGTAATCCTGCGGTAAGACAACCGAGAGATTTCTTTTTCTGCATGGTCACGAATGACCTGACAGATTTCAATCTTCTTTTTTGGCAGTTTGAATCGGTGCTGAGACATGTCCAAGGCCCTTTGCGGCTACGCCCCCCGGCTTCCAATGGACAGGAACATCCGTTGGATTGAAGTGGACATTACTTAAATTGAGAGACTCCTCCGCCCGCACAGGGGGAGCCTCTACAGGCACATCCGAATTCCTTGCCTGCCCATAATACGCTCTTGCCATCGCTTCGTACAAAAAATAAGGGATTGTCACAGATTGAAGAGAAGGATCAGACTCTGCTCTTTCCATCTGGGGGGCAATCTCCGGCTCTTGCGAGTAGTTCATTTATCAACTCCGGACTAAGTGACTTCAACTTATAAGCAAGAAGAGTGCCCTGTTCGTCAGTTAATTCCCCGTCAAGAAGACGCTCTTCAGTAGACCTATCATCTTCCATATCTTCCGGGGCTCGTCTAATCCTGCCCTTGAGGATATTGCCTGACATTGAAAGAGTATCAAGATGGTCGTCTTTAGCGAGTCCGCCATCAGGGACTTCAGGATTGAACTGCTCAATTTGATCAAACAGATTAGTCCAATGGCGGTCCATTCTTTTCTCTATAGGAAACTTAATCAAACCGTTCTCAAAACGGAATTGAAGAGCCCCAATCCGAGAAGACTTAGACATCATCCCAACTTTGAGCGGCACGATCTTTGGCAAGTGTGCGACCCCAAACATCTCAGTAGCCCGTTGTTTTACAAGAGTGTCTAGCGTTTGGTAAAGAGCAATGCTTTGCCTGACGACTTCTGGATGGATTGAGGGAACCCGCCACTTATCTGCGATCTCAAATACGTTCTTGATAAGGGTGTTTTCGTCGCACTGCCCCCCCCAGATATCAAGAACAAACAACTCATTCTCTGGAGTTGCGGCCATGACCGTTGCAACCTTGTAATCCGAATCACCCTTTGAAGTCCAAGACGTATCAATAGTCATGAACAGCCATGAGTTTTTCAAGAAGTCACAAATAGGCATCTTCTTTGTATTGCCTTCTTTATCCTCCCAATTAATCAAGGTGGCAGATTCACGAGGAGATGTGCCGTATGCCGCATCAATGCTTGTAAGCCACCAGCGATGACTATCCCCTAACTCAGGGAAGAATTGATCTTCGCTAGAACCGGGATCAGCCATGTACTCTGAAGAGAAGTTTGCAGAACCAATCTGCTCCTTGATCTCCTCAAGGCTGATTCGTTCTTTAAGACGTGGATCATCTATTTTTTGTTGGCGGTCTACCGGCCACATCTCGGGCCAACAAGAAACAAGGCGATCATCAGTGTCTTTATATGCAGCCTTGATGATCATGCGTGACCAGTGATCGAATCGGGGATCTTTAGCCTTGAGGCCCTTTAAAGATTCCTGAGTCTCCATGGCGTACCACGCATAGTGACGACGACTCACAAAGGTAGCGAGCCATCGGAGACTCGTGCCGGGCCTCGTGATCATGGGCATGACCACCTTGAAGAGCAGGGTGTCCATGTATGACCGCAGGACAGACATCGAGGTTGATGCCCGTGGGTCATATTCGGGGTCATCAAGGACGTAGCAGCGGGGGCGACCACCACGCTGCCTACTTTCAGACGAGATCGCCCTGAACCACGACCCGTTCTTCAGATACATCAACTCGATGCCGAAGGAGGCTTCGCCACGACGAGGCACAATTCGGTTGTCAGGGAACTCAGGGCTCCAATCATCAAAGATGCGGGCGTTCTCTTGGAACTGCGTCTTGATGATCTGGCCGGTCTGCTTGGCGTTGTCGTTCGTGGAGGTCGCGTAGATGAATGAGTAGCCGGGCCTTGTCAGCATCTGGAGAAGGATTGACTTCCGAATGCAGTTGCTCTTGGCAAAACCTCGCGGTGCAATGGCAATAGACGCTCGGTTCTGTGCCCACTCCTTGTAGATCCCCAAGTGTCCGTCCGGTAGGGGGACTGGATCTTCGTCATAGAACATTGGGTTGAAGTCGTCTGCTTCATCCGGACACAGATACCAATGATCAAAGAAAAGCATAGCCCCAATAAAACGATCCGCTTTGTCTTGCGGGGTCGTTACTGGGACTAGCCATTGCCTACAGGCATTAATTCGGGCTTGTCTTTGGCCTTCTTCCGTACATTCCATGTAATCAGAAGGCAGCGGAAAGAGTTCGTTACCCTCAGACCTTGTCTCTATTCTCTTGATTCGCATTCAGAGTTCCAGAGGCAAGGAGTTCAATCGCAGCAATCCTTGCCATGATGGCTACAAAGGAAACATCTGCGTTCCGTAGAAGGCTGTACGGATGCACGGCGTCAAAGACCCGGAAGAAGTGCTTGGTCGGTTCATCTTGATGAACGTATCTTTGATACAGAAAAGCCCCGAACCGCTCCCGGTTTCCAATGAACCCGTCAATATCATTGATCGCCAAGTCGAATAGTACTTGACCCGCCGATCTCGCCAGTCCCATCGGACCCATCCCCTTCATCGCTTTCAGAATCTCTTCTTGAGGGGGGGAGATACTGGGCTGCGAAGTTAGGTTTTTCCGGGAGGTTACTTCGGTGGGTCGTGGCTTTGAGGTTTGAGAGGAGTTTTTGATTGCGGGTGATGCGGACACTCTTATTCCCTTCTTGATTGGTTGCCGTGTATTCTTGAGTAGTTATAAGGCCGCTTGCCTTCGCAACTTCATTCAAGACTCGGCGGAATTGATTGTGGGCTCTGAGAGCAATCTTAGCGTCTGGGTCCCTCATGTGCTGGACAAGAGTAGCAATCTCCTCTTCCATTGTGAAAGAGTTCATGTCGATTGCTTTGGCCGCTGCGTCTGCATCAAAGAAAGATAGAATCTTTCCCGCGTTTCCTTGGTGTTCCCATTCAGGCTGCTTCGCTAGTTGATCCGACAAGAGCCCCTCCCCCCACTAGAAGTGCGAGTGCGATGAGTGCAGCAGGTCCGCCACGCTTAGCCATTTTCATGAATTGAGTACGCAACTTGTTTATGTCAGAGTCAGGGCCTGCGGATTTCCTAAGACGATCAAAGTCCTTAGATGTAGCAGGTTTCCCTGTACCCGCAGAGAAAACCTGAGGAGTTGGATTAGCAATCTCCCCCTTGAGTTTTGCCCTTCGAAGCATTTGGCCTCTTCGGATTTTAGGGTCAGAACTAAAGTTTTCTTTGATCTCATCCCTGAGTTTTTCGTTGGGAAGTGTTTCGCTTGCTCTTCCCTTGTCAGTAAGCCCAAGACCCGTTCGGCTCTTAGCCACATCAACAAGGGTGTTTCTACGAACAGCCCCTTGTTCCGGGGTCCCCGTAGCCCCAAAGGAAAGAGGCTTATCTTGGTTTCTAAAAATAGCGGCTCTCTTCTCAATGCTAGAAGCAATGCCGCCTCTTTTGTCGGGGTTGAAATCTCGATTTCCCGTCTTCTTGTACAAAGCACGGAAGTACTTCAACATGATGCGGTTTGAGTTTTCCTTGGTAATCCTTTTTGGATTGCCTCGGTAATCCTGCATTTCAACAGTAAGGCCCTTACCGGATAAATCCGGCTTGACAATAACTGTCTGGGCTCTCCTGCCTGTACCTTCTTCAAACTGGATAGTAGCGTCAGCCCTTAGTCGATTAAGGCGAAGGCCAACTTCCTCTCGTGGGGTACGGAATTGGTTTTGGTCCGGACCTAATCGACCAACCCCAAGTTCATCGTTCCTTCCGGGACCGTCATATTTTATACCCTTACTAGTAGACCTTCGATCTGCTTTACGGACTAGCCTATCACGCTCTTCCATCTCCAATCGAAGATCTTCACGGCCCTTCTTTGAAAGTGGAGGCTCGTCTTGAGCAGCCCTCATGGCTTCGAGAGATGCTTTGCCTCTGACAGACAAACTTCCTTGTTTTTCCATCTCCTCAAAAGGAAGCATTCTTTCTCTACGAAGAATGTTTTCTTGTTCATTAGCGAAGAGTTCAAAGCCCGGGACTTCCTTGGCTACTGCTTCTTCTAGAAATCTAGGGGTTGGAAATCTCTTGCCCCCAGCCTCATTAAGAAACAAACCCATTGCTTCAATGGCACTAATTTCTCCAGAAGAAATAGCCTTCTTCAACAATGCTCTTTGCTTTTTTGTGGACATCCCCGATGAAATCAGTTCGGTGATATCCGTTTGCTGGAGATTTCGCTTTGCCATTTAAACCTTCAATACTCGTAATTACGTGGACGCATATACGGGCTCCCCATATGGAAATCCATGGGGTTGAATCGGATGGGCAATTCGATTTGTGAACGGTCCCTATCAAATCCCGGGAGCATAAAAGGAGGGATTGGAATAGGGGTGCCCGGGTAGTTTCCCGGATATCCGATGTTTCTTTCTCGGGGATCGGGAGGACCTTGGAATTGGCTTTCGGGGAACGGCCCCATACGCCCATCAATAGGGCTTGGGTTTGTCGGGTATGGAATTGGATACCGAATTTCCGCGGTGTCTATTCCTCCTCCTCCTGACATCATGAATCTAGGAAGCCTTAGGGGATGGGTGGGATCAGCACCGGCATGATCACTTCCGTAATGGGTAGACCCTACACGGGGACCCATGCCGAGATTTGAGGTGAACGCCCCTCGTTGATATAGATCTCTCTCGGCAGCAGCCTGATCAGCATTTACAGAACCCTGTGCATTAGCAAGGTCGATTTGAAGTTGACGCTCTTGCTCGGGAGTCCTGTTGTTGACAACCGTAGGGTTGTTTCTCATGTCGAATGTGTAGTCCCTTCGGGCACCCATCTCTTCTTCTGCCCTCGCAGCGTTTGCCATTCCGTGAGCATTGGCAAGATCAATCTGAAGTTGCCGTTCTTGTGCAGGAGTTCTTCCATCTACAGGAGCGAGATAAGGCCCGGCAGGCGGGATGCCTCCCAAGTTGGCAGTGAAATCTCTTCGCCCTTGAAGTTCTTCTTCTTTTCTTCGTGCGTTTGCCATCCCATAGGCATTGGCAAGATCAATTTGCAACTGACGCTCTTGTTCGGGCGTTCGATTTTCAACAAAGTTTTCTTGCGGGGCGGCAGGAGCAGGACTTTGTTGCGGAACCCTACTTGCAGGCGAAGGCTGCTTTTTGTTTGCTCGCCGTGCCTTCTTGTCCGCGTTTCGTTTCTTCGTTGCGGCACGAGACTTCTCGTCCCTTTCCTTCTGTGCTTGCGTGCGTCCCCGGAGAGAGCCTACGTTCATCTCTCTTCGACGTTCGTCGATGGACTGGGTCCTCAACTCGTTGCGACCACCAAAGGGCCCTGCGTTGATGAGGCGGTTTGCTTCTTGCGTTTGCCCGATGATTCCCTGCCTTGCTCTTCGTTCAGCATCTTCTTGCTGCATCTGAGCAAACATTGAAGCCATCATCTCCAGAGAAGCAGCAGGGTTGGTACCATTGCCTTGTGGTGTGGAGGTAGTTTGATTTGAATTGGCAGTCATGCCCTGAGCCTTTCCTTAGGAATACGCATTTGCAAGAGGGGTAAGGCTTGGAGCCAGAACGCCAGCAATTGTATTATACGGGATTAATGACATTACTAATTGTCCTTTGGAGGATCAACTATGACAAGCAGGACGCAAACGCCTACCCTAGCGTCCCAAGAACCCATGCAGGTTGCAAGATACCTGCTGCAGACCCGTTTCTCTACCCCTAATGGTAGAAACGGACTATGGTTTTGGAGAGGTAATTTTTACGAATGGTATGCAGAGCGTTGGCAACAACGAGACCGCGAGTGGGTTGAGAGTGCAATTTGGGTTTCGCTAGAAAACACCACTTTCCCCCAAGCGTCTGCGACCGGAACCAGACAAGTTAGATTTGCACCTAATATCCCCAAGGTTCAGGGGGTCATGCGTGCGTTGCAAGCAGTGCAGACTCTTCCACACGAAAAGTCTCCTGTATGGCTAACGGCCCCCAAAACAAAATCAACGCATACATTGATTTCTTTTGGCGATACGATCCTTGATGCAAAGACAGGAGACATGTTTGACCGGGATGAAACATTCTTTGACCCAAATGTTCTCCCTTGCGACTTTGATTCAAAGGCCGTTTGTCCTACTTGGGACAAGTGCCTAGAAGAATGGGGCGGTGGAGACCCTGAATGGTCTTGCCTTTTGCAGCGGATGTTTGGTTATTGCCTTTTGCCGCATAGAGATTATGCCAAATGGTTCTTGATGTATGGAAAGATCCGAGGGGGCAAAGGTACAATCATGTCTGTCCTCAAGGCCCTTCTTGGCGAGGCGTATATGGGTACATGCCTTGAGGATATCGCTGGTCAGTTCGGGCTTTGGGGCATCGAACAAGCACGGGTGATGGCAATCAATGAAGTATCTGAAATATCAAATCGTGAGGGTGAAGCAGCATGCAGAGTCCTCAAGTCGATTGTGGGGAAAGACCCCATCTCCATCAACAGAAAGTTCGAGCAGCCGCTCAGGAATGTGGTTGTGGACGCCGTCCCGATCATGCAGTCCAACGAGATTCCGCGTCTCCCCAACAAGGGGCTCGGGCTGTCTGGGAAGATGGTACTTCTCCCCTTCACGGTAAGTTTTGCTGGTCGTGAAAACTACCGACTAGCCGATCAACTCCTTGAAGAATTGCCCGGAATTGCCTATTGGGCTTGGAGAGGGGCTCAGGCTATCGAAGAAGAGAATGACCCCAAGCAGAAATTTCCTATGCCCGAGCGGTCTCTTAGCCTTATTGATGAGTACCACACCGTCAATAACCCCGTTGATGAGTTCTTAGGTAATAAGTTTGAGCCTAAAGAAGGTGGGTTTATTCCCTCCGAAGCCTTGTATTCCCATTGGCGGGAATGGAGCAAGGACCTCAAAGTCCCCCCACTTAGCCAGAACCAACTAATCCATCGCCTCGTCGAAGGAACGACTTGGGATCTTCGCAAAGCACGGATTGGCAATGGTGGCAAAAGGGGCCTTAGGGGTTTAGCCCTTAAGTCCTAACAAGTACCACACCCGTACCAGATCTTTAGGCAGGTCTGGTACCCCTCCAAGCGGTCTTCTCGGCAACGGGAAGGCCGTTTTTTTACTCCCGTACCATATGTACCACATCTTTTTAGAAAGTTAAGAGAGAGAGAAGAGAGATATAAAGGATAGCCCGCAGCATGGTACATGCGGTATGTCTGGTACAACCGCCTGTATTAAGCCTAAAACGGCGATAACTGCGTACCACACTAGTACCAAAAGTACCGGGCAAAAGATTTTGATACGGGAGGGGCCTTTCTCTTACTGCTAGCACAGCGAAGTAGGGGCCACTACACCCCCACCTATACCCCACGGTAGCGGTACCAGAACCTTCGTGGTTTTACCTGCCCGAAAAGTTCGAAAGCCTAATGGAATCGCCGTCCACATTGGCCTCTCGTTCCTCGCAAGACGGCCAAAGTGGTCGTCGTTTCCCATAACTGGCATCTAGGAGATAGCCATGTCATCATCGTCTTTCGAAATCGCAACCATCCCCAGTGAAATCCACACTGCGAAGGGGGGAGTCATCGAGAAGTTGGCCGTGGCGGGAGTCCCTTCCGTAATCATCGTGGAAGGTAAGGCTTACAAACTGTCCCTCTACAACGGTGAACTCTCCTACGACTTCTGGAAGGTCTCAGTAAAGGGGGGTAAGAACGTCGACGACGGCGTTAAGTGAACAAGGCAAGGGAAGCCTCCTCGCAAGGGGAGGTTTTCTTATGCGCGCGAGCCCAACGGTATCCGTGTCCCCGACTCCGCTGAAGGCAGAATTATTAAGACCGACATATGCCACAACAAGATAAGCCACCACAGCGTCGTGCCCTCCGGTGCCTCGTGCCTCGGCACGCCGCCGCGGTGTCTTTAGATCATATTCAACTAGAAAGGTAAGAACATGAAAATGATGAATAACTGCCCAAGGTGTAGTAAGAGCATGGAGGGGAATGTCGATAAGCATTTCCCTCTCTGTTCTGATTGTGACGCCGAGATCGAGAGCGTTCTTGGTGCTGGTTTCGAGGGTTGTCAGTACGGCCCAGAAGGACGAGCCGATGCTTTTAATGAGTGGCACCGTATGAAGTGGATGATCACTGGACTGTTCGTGCGTGTCGCAGAACTGGAAGACGACAAGTGGATCAAGGAACTGGAGAACAAAGATGAGAATTGATCAACTGATTGAGTGTGACGAACGACTTCAAGTAATACTGAAGGAGTACATCGAAATGCTTCGGGAGGTGAATGAGAACTGGAAGCCGGGGGCATGCAACGCAACCAAGTTTGAAAAGGAGGAAGCAAAAAAGTACGTCGAACATCTGGAGGAAGGCAACGATCTGTACGTCAGGGCATACAAGGACTATTACATCATCATGAAGGTGATTTACGGTGGTCCTATTCACTACTACTCAGAGGATAACAATTGACGCCGCTTCGGATCTCCGGCAGGGCGGTGCCGCCGGAGATCGCTCCGCTAGGCTTTAGAAAGGGATCACATGAAACTCATTCTGATTCGAGGACTCCCGGGAACGGGAAAGACGACGCTGGCTCGTAGGCTGACGATCAAGAGGCGTTGGCACTACGAAGCCGATTTCTACTTCTACAAGGGCTGGAACGGACGAGGCCCTTATGAATTTGATGCCTCTAAGTTGACTGAGGCTCACCTTTGGTGTCAGAAGCGAATCAAGGAACACATGATTATGAAAACTCCCATGCTGGTGGTTGCAAACACCTTCAGCACCAGATGGGAGTTGGGTCATTACGCTGAGTTGGCTAAGGCTTACCAGTACGACACTTCCGTCATCAAGATGGTGGGATGTCATGGCAACATCCATGATGTCCCTCAGGAAACCATCGACAAGATGGCAGAGCGTTGGGAAGAATGGCCCACGGAACTCACACTCGAAGGGTGTGGGAAATAACCTATCTCCCCCTTCCCCTCCGGGCGACGCGGCTTTGCCGCCGCCCGGTGGGGCGGGGTTTTCTCAGTATTGTATTTTTAGAAAGGAATACAATGGCTAATCTTGACTGGATGGACGACTGTACGGTTTCTCTCATGGTTCCGAATATCACGGAAGTGGCACTGGCCCGAGTTTCTGCTAGTGCCAACAACGCCAACACCACGAACTTCATCTTCAAGCACCCACAAGATGTGGCGGACGGCAAAGATTCATATGAGGCCGTGGTCTGGAGTTACACCATCGGAGCAAAGTTGCCGGTGGCACAGGTCGTGGACAACGAAGGACGTATCAAGCGAGTAGCAGTGAACCTTGGGGCGGTTCAACTCAAGAGTTTGTTGTCTGCTCTTGGGGTGGATGATGACCATCTCGGAAACTACATGGCGATGGACAGAGACACTCTTGCCGCAGAATGCAAGATGTTCGAAGGGTTATGTGTGACATGTCCTATGACGGGACGAGTCACTGACAAGAATGGAACCAAGAGAGTTCAGTTCAAGAGCATTGATTTGGACTTCAGTGATCCTCAGTTGTTCACAGATTCAATTAGTGAACACCGGGAGATGTTTGGACCGTCAAGTCTTGATGGTGCCATTCACAAGGAAGCAGCGTACAAGCGACTGCAACGACCAGAGAACGCAGTCACGCCGGTAGGTGCCGAAGAAGGCGACGAAATTCTCTGAAGTCTCATCTCTCATGGAGTGGGGGGAGTTGTGAACCCCCACTCCTTATGTGTGAAAGGATTCACCTTGACAGTTATTCACATGCACGACATTCGTGAGAACGACGTAGCCGAATCGGCTGGGATGAGTAACATCCCATGGGCTTACGAGTATGGGTTCTCTCGACAAGAAGATCCGCAAGATACCCATGGCAGTATTCTTGACGAGATGTACAACTACGGAGTAAGCGAAGATAACGAGACTGTTCTTGACGGTCTCAGTCCAGACGCAAACGGACAGTTCTTTACAAACGTAGTTGTTAAACGTGCCGGTAAAGAAATGATCGTGAAATACTCTCGTGAACACCTCATCAAACTAGCCAATCAAATACTACGGAAAGCCGCAGTAGATATGGCTTATGCTATTCAACGTGAGTACTTGCATCCCGGTCCAGACCTCACAATGAGGTATGAGATCTGCAAGGAACGAGGAACTACCAAGTCTGTAGTTGTGGGAGATGATGCTTATCCACTCAACCAACTTCTGGATCTCAGAGGTTTCTCTGTTATCGGCAAGATGGATTGGGTGGATGAAGATGTTGATTGAGTTCAAAGTCATCAGGTTTCAGGACAAAGTTGTAGGGATTACATCTAACTCTTACAAGTTAAAAGACTACCCTGCAAATCTTCCTCTACACACAAAAGAACGACTAGAAGTATCGTTCTACAACCAGCCACCTGATGTGGCTGAATCGTTTCATCGGTCGCTTGTTCGACAGATGGATTGAAAATCTAACTTTCCACATTCACCTCTGGGGTGTGGTTCGTATTGACATGAGGTATGACCTAAGCAAGTCAGAAGAAAACTGCTTACCTGTTTACCGATCCCTCTAGGTGAACTTGTACTAACCGAGGGCTATAGAGTGGCATCGGCTTCGGTCGGTGCCACTCATTCCAAGGATCCTCAGAGAAACAGTGGACTCTGGGGTGAGGGTTGCCTGATCAGCATGCCCCTATAAAGTGATCTAAGATTCCACGCTAACAGGGGACGGCCAACACGGTCGTTCCCTTTTTTCATGCGCACTTAAACTCGAGTTCAATGATACCGACATATTTTTGGGTACATGGATGCAGCGAGTCGCCCGCCCCGCGAACGGGGCGGCGGGCGACCGCAAATCAACGGGGTTTACATCTTCAATAATCAAATCACCCAGTAAACTAGAAAGGACTGGATGGAGTATCAACATGATCGGACAAGAGTCAGAAGCAAACTTTCAAACCATGCTGCTGGCCGCAAAGAACAACGACTTATCCGTTGTCTCTTGCCAAGATGCTAAAGGTAGAACCTTTGAAGTTCTCTGCATACTTGCAAACAACAAGGAAGGTGAATACGCCTACCTTCCTTTTGGGTTAATGATCAACCCACACCTTTATTCCTTAGTAAACAAGATCAGCCCCCCACAACAACTTAAAGGAGAGTGGCTTTGGGATGACGACTGACATACCACTACCAACATTCTCTTCGCAGCCCTCATGTACAAGGTGTGAATTACATCAGGGAGCCAAGAGTCCGGGGGTTCCGACACGTTTTCACAAGCAGTCGGAATCCTCTTCTAATTCCCCCCCGCTTATTGTTGTCGGGATGAACCCCGGCTACCAAGAAGACCAAGAGAACAAGTGTTTTGTAGGCCCAAGTGGAAACCTTCTAGCCAAGGTTTACCTTAACCACGAACAGATACTCAAGTCCCCTGTGTACATGACAAACGCAGCACGTTGTGCTACGCTCGCAATCGAAGGTACACCTAAAAACAAGCATTACAAGAAGTGCTTTGTGTACCTCCATGAAGACATCGAAAAGATCGTAAACCACCACGGCAAATCATTCTTGCTTTGCCTCGGTAGCCATGCTTACGGTGTCATATCGCAATACCTGCTTGGAAAACAGAAGTCATTACGTCATGGCTTCAGCAATCAAGGGCAAGCAGCCCAGTTGTTGTTTAACAACCAGATCAACATCTACACCACGTTCCATCCTGCCGCTGTGTTGAGGCACAGAAAGTATTTGTACCCAGTATCAGACCACATTGACTTGCTTGGGCGAGCAATGTCAGGCAGACTACCTGTCCCATCAAACCCCGACATCGTTGAACCGATGTACCCCGGAGAATCAGAATGAGAGCCAAGAAGAAAACCGCCAAGAAGATAACCAAGAAGACTAAGACGACTTACTACCGTCCTGAATACACCAAGGCAACCAAGAGTATGCCTCCCATGTTGGGCAAGAAGTTTCTTTTCACCATGACATGTGATGCTGAAACAGTAAAGGGACTGAACGCTTTCCAAAAGGACAATGACCTTGACAATCGTTCTGTTGCCGGACGTACGGCCCTCAAGCAATTCTTTAAGAGCAAGGGATACATCAAGTGAAAAGAATTACAGACCGAGACTTCACGATCGACACTGAGTACTGCGAACTAAAAGGCACTGTCACTCTCGACATTACTGACGACGTGACTGAAGTTATCTCGGTCGGCTTCGAGGGCGAGGGGGTACACATCCTCCACGCCCTCGAAGACTTCGTTCGAGAGTACATCCCCACCATCGAAGAGTATGACGCCCGCACTCTTCGAATTGAAGAAAAGAATTGGGATCAAAGCGAAGATGCCGACGCTGAAAGAAAGGAACGATCATGCGAAGACTGAATGTCAGAGAGCGGTACGACCTAGAAGATGGTGTTCGTAGGGCAACCGCACTCATGACATACCAGTCCGAGTGGTCATGGTTTGTTAAACGACACTCATGCAATGTGATTCAACGAGCAATTGAACACTCCCCCTCAGCAAAGCAACTGTCTTATCAAATAGGTATTTCTTCGAGTTCTATATCTAATCTTCGTAAAGGAGTAACGATCTTAAAACCCGAGCAATACTTCAAGATTGTTGGTGCTGTTTACCCTGAGTACGGCAAGATCATTGAATCAGAGATGCATGACATAGAAAGGCTTCATGATTGACCCTTATCTCATTGGACATCGAAACCTACGGTGCAACAAAGGCCAATCACATAGGCCTATTGTTGCCGGAACAAACAGTCTTTCACCCCCGCAAGAGCGAGTACATCGACCAAGTAACAAAAGAAAACTTGGTGATGACGGCAGCCATAACCCTGCCAAAGAATCCCCCCACATCAACGCTATTGAACTTCGACTTGCTTGGTGGGCTAGAGCCCGGCAAGACTATGGTCTTTCAACTGAGCGACCCTTGCGACAGAGACATGCTGGGTTCATGGATTCGTAAGGCTGACGTAATACTCGGCATGAATCTTCAGTTCGACATCCAGTACCTCAAGTACATCGGGTTTTGTTTTTCAGACACAACCAAACTCGTTGATCTTTCTGTCCTCAACTACCTGCACTCAGAATTGAGACAAGAACGTAGTCTCAAGGCACTCGGCCCCATACTTGGTGCGTACTCATACGCCGAAACCTTGAAGACGGTGAGATACAATCGACCCACAGATCAGAAACTGATTCAATACAATGCCCAAGATACGCACAACACGTTTCTCGCTATCAGCGAGTTGTCCAAGCGACTCAAAGAAGAGAAGTTCGACGACCACTTCGATTCAACCCATGGTGCTTACTCCCTTTCGTTCTACAGCAAAAGCATCTGGACCACAATTGCAATGTCAGAGGCTGGAGTTCCAATGTCATCGTTGGCACTTCAAAGTCTCATGGACAAATGCGAGAAGGAAATTGAATACGCAGAAGAGCAGGCTGGTGAATACGATCTGATTCTTAGGGGTCCCGGGTCTTTTATCTGCAAGGAGAAGTTTCTACTTGAAGTCATCAAGTTGATTGAAGAGGTGTCTAACCCAGACATCATGGATGCACTTGACGTGACGCCAAAGAGCAAGAGGGTGTCATTCTCTGATAAGAACCGCACCACTCTTTACGAGGCATTGCCTGAAGGTACCGACGCCGACATGTATCGAGCATGTCTTGATGCTGCCAACAAGCACAGCAAAGCCATGAAGTTGATGTCGTCGTACTGCTACCCTCTCCTTTTTCACCGACGCAACAAACCGGAAAACATGTCGTCCATCGTGATCCCTCCGGGAATGAAGATGGCAACTCACATGACCATGCCAGTCCCT
>Ga0209634_1000779_pt1 | contig 24172 bp, 26 predicted proteins | sample LinPmetageLP40_FD_184043 | JGI IMG/M metagenome (GOLD analysis project Ga0209634, IMG submission 184043) | Marine viral communities from the Pacific Ocean - LP-40 (SPAdes) (version 2) | ecosystem: Environmental > Aquatic > Marine > Oceanic | place: Pacific Ocean | collected 2010-08-26 | reverse complement strand
ATGTAACTAATTTAGAGAAAGATATTTCAAAATTTATAGGATGTAAACACGTATTGGCAACTAATAGTGGAACAAGTGCTTTAGAGTTATCATTAATGTCTTTAGAATTAGAAAAAGAATCATATGTTCTTGTACCAAATTTAACTTTCTGGGCTACATATGAGGCAGTAAAATTATTAGGTCATAAACCAATTGTTATAGATGTTGATAATAATTTTCAAATGGATTATAATTTAATTAAAAAAGCAGTAAAAAAATATAATGTTAAAGCTATTTTAATTGTTCATTTATATGGTTTTATTTCACCTAATTTAAATTTAATAAAAAATTTTTGTCTAAAACGAAATATATATTTAGTTGAGGATGGATCACATGCATTTGGTAGTAAATTCAATAATGAATACGTATTTAAAGATAGTTTTTTAGCAGGTATTAGTCTATATCCAACAAAAATATTAGGTTCATGTGGTAATTCAGGTATAATTATTACAAATTGTGATAATATAGCAAATAAAGTTAGAATTTATCGTGACAATGGAAGAGATAAATTCAGATATATACATGAAAAAATAGGAACTAATAAAATAATGAACTCGATACAAGCAATTTATCTAAGTGAAAAATTAAATAGTTTTGATTCTACATTATACAAACTGCAAACCAATTATTTAGTTTACAAAAATGAGTTGAATAACTTAAAAACATTCCAATTTAAAACTGTAAAAGATAATTTAACAAATGGATATATGTCAATTATTACAACTAAATTAAATAATTCATTAAATAATATATTAAAACGTTTTAAAAAAATTGGAATAAATTGTGCAAATATATATCCAAATACTATAGCATCGCAACCAGGTTTTGACAAAAATGATATTACAATATTAAATGGTACTGCTGATACTTTTTGCAATAATGTTATTAATTTACCATCCTATTATAATTTAACTGTTAATGAACAAAAATATATTATTGAAAATATAAAAAAAATGGATAAAATTAATATAGCAATTATTGGTTGTGGAAGAATGGGAAAATTTCATATTAATGAATTATTAAAGAATGATAATTTTAATATTGTTGGAATTATTGATCCATATATATCAGAATATAAAAATTTAAAATTTTTTACATCAATTAAAGAAGCACGTGAGGCGGGTGCAGATGTTTTATTAATTGCATCTAATACTGAAACTCATTATAAAATTGCAAATGAAGCATTATTAAATAATCTAAATTTATTTATTGAAAAACCAGCTTTTTTATCGGTTAAAGATCATAATACAATTATAAATTTAGCAAAAACAAAAAATCTTAAAGTAGCTGTTGGTATGATAGAAAGATATAATCCTGTTTATAAAAATTTTAAAATAAATACTAATACAATTAAAAAAATTAGTTGTATAAGAAGATGTAGAGTACCTAATAATGGAAATGTAAATATACCATTAGTTGATTTAATGTGTCATGATATAGATTTAATTAATAATAAAGTACTCCCTTTAAAAGATTGTAAAGAAATAAAATTTTTAAAAAAAAATGGACAAGTAATATGTTCAATTAATGGTATAAAAATTTACTTTGAAGCGAAATATACTAATGATTCTTTTTGTAGAGAACATATTATTTATACTAAAAATGATAAAATAATATTAGATTTAAATAATAATGAAAAGTTGTTAAAATATGAACATAATGATTTTTATAACTATTTGTTAAATAATAAAAATCAAATTTGTACATTAGAAGATTCTAAAGAAATAATCAAATTTATTAATATGGTTTCAGATATTACTAAAAAGGATGAATCAAAAAAATTACAAGTAAATATATGTAATTAAATATTCACCATTTGGTATTAACATCTAAAATAAATCTAATATAAAAATATAAATAAAAAATAAAATTTGAAACAGAATATAGCAAAGCATCAATAATTATGTAATAATTATTAAATTTAAAATAAATTATACTTTCTGCAATTATAATTAATAACTGCAAAAAAAATATATTTGATTTAAAATTTAATGTTATAATCTCATACAATGTATAAAAAGGTATTAAATAATAAATAATTAAAATAAATTCATAAAAATCTTTTGGAAATTTTTTTAATCTATTTAATATATCTCCTTTAACCCATCTATATCTTTGATTTAAATATTTAATCATATTATCTGGTAAATATTCTTTTAAAAATAAATTTGATTGATATATTATATAACCAGCATTTTTAATTTTTAAATTTAAATTTAAATCTTCTGTAATATCTGTGTCATCCCAATTATTCATATTATTTAATATTTTTTTTTCAATAAAATAACCATTATTTAAACTTGCTTCCACATTTAAAAAAAGATTATTTTTAAATATTTTTTCTAATGATGCTATTTTCTGCCAAAAATTTTCTATTTTATAGAAATAATTTGATAAATTCATAATTTTTATATTTTTTTTTTTTAAAATATCAATTACATCATCAATTAAATTTTCTGATAAAATTGAATCACTATCTATAACTCCTATAAAATTACTTTCTTTATTTACATATTTTAAACCATCATTAAGAACACCAGCAACAAAACCTCTTTTTTTGTTTCTATTAACAATTTTATAATAATATTTTTTTCTATTTTTATTTATTATATTAAACTGGCATCAGTACTCATATCATTAATAAATATTACATCAAAATTTTGATTATTTTTATGAATGTTATCAATGAAATTTTGTAAATTTTCTTCTTCATTATAAACAGGAACTAAAATAGTAAGTTTAATATCTCTTTCTTTATCTAATTCATCTATTTTTATCTTTTTATTAATTATTGTATTTATAACAAATATAATTATCAATATACTAAAAATAAAAGAAATTATATTATTATTTAATATATTTATCAAAAAAATATAAAAGTATAACTTCATATTAATTAAAAAAATATATAACTTTTCATATTTTTACCAAGTATTTTCAGAATCTAATGAGAACCTTATAAAAAAATAAATATGAAACAAAAACTGTGATAAAGAATATATTATGGCTTCTATTATATTATTGAATGAATCAAAATTGTAATAAATTAGACTTTCTGAAATAATTATTAAAAATTGTAGTATAAAAATATTTCTTATTAAATTAAATGTAAATAAACAAAATAAAGTATATAATGGAAATAAATAATAAATATTTATTATAAATTCATACAAATCAACTGGTTTCTTTCTAAATCGATTAACGATATCACCTTTTACCCATCTATACTTTTGATTTAATAATTTATTTAATGTATCAGGAGTATCATCATAAATATTTAAATTAGATTGTCTAATTATATAACCTTTCTCTTTTATTTTTAAATTTAAATTTAAATCTTCTGTTATATCTGTTTCATCCCAATAATTTACTTCTTTTAATACTTTTTTATTAATAAAGTACCCATTATTTAAACTAGCTTCAACATTTACAAATAATTTATTTTTAAATTTTTTCTCAAAAGAAGCAATTTTTTGCCAAATATTATTTACTGATTTTGGATTATTTGATAGGTTAATTACATCTATTGAATTATTTTCTAAAATATTAAAAATATTATCTATTAAATTTTTTGATAGAGTACTGTCAGAATTTATAACTCCAATAAAATTAGAATCAGAATGAATATGTTTAATACCTTCATTTAAAACACCTGCTACAAAACCATTTTTTTCTTTTCTATTTATAATCTTATATCCATATTTTTTTTTATTATTTTTGAGAATATCCAAACTTGAATCAGTACTCATATCATTTATCATAATTACATCATAAGCATTTTTATTATTATATAAATCATAAATAAAAGTTTCTAAATTATCTTCTTCATTATAAATTGGAATTAATAATGACAGTTTTATATTTCTTTTTTGAGATAATTTATTTATTTTAATAGGTTTTGTAGTAAAGATTTTATAAACAAAAAGAGTAATCAAAAAACCAAATATGATTGAAATTAAATTATATTTAAATATATTTATTAAAAATAGATAAAATATTAACTTCATTATTATAATTATATTAAAATATATAATATATCATGATTAAACAAATCAATTAATTTCAATAAATCTTTCTGATTGTCTATTTCTAATAATACAACTTTGAAATTTTCCATATTTGATAAAAATTTTTTCATTATTATCAATTTCTTTTATTATTTCCAAGTCCCTAACAATTGCCCACATTGTTTCTTTTTTATCATATTGAAAATCTATTTCTTTATCAATTAATTGAACTCTGCATACATTATCACCAAATTTATTTTGGTATTTATTTTTTCTATAAATTTTAACATTTAATAATTGTTTTACATATGGTTCACTTTTAATTTTACAAATATATGCTTTTTTTCTATTTTCATTTGAAAAAATAATAATATAATCATCAATTAAAATATCAAAAAATTTATTTTCTTTTTCATTTAAATTATTTGTATCTATTTCAAAAGTAGCATGATTTATTATATTTAATTGATCAAAAGAATGATAATAGGGACAGATTAAGCATTCTGTATTTAATAAAATATCAAATTGATCTTTTGTTTTTTTCCAAAAATTCATTCTGCATGAATATTTTATTTCTATCTCTTTTCTTTCCATTGATAATTTTATTACTTTTTTTTATTTTATATAAAAATAAAAATCAATTTTTTAAAATTTAATTATTCTTTCTGAATCATATTTTTCTAGTTTTTTTAAGAGATATAGACTGGATCCAAATATTGGTTTTATCTGTGACTGATAATTTAAAGCTAATTTATATTTATTATCTACATTTATCTTTCTAAAAAACATTTGAATATTATTTTTTTTAACAATAAAAAAATAATTAAATATATATATTAAACAAAAGTATAATATTTTTAATCCTCTTAAAATAAAATGACATGACTCATTAATTGGATCATTATAATATTCAAGAACATCACATAGATTTAAAAATTTTTCAAAAATTCCAAATTGAGATAATCTAACTTTTGTATTTAATTTAATTGAATAATAGGGAAAATCATAATAATAAATTTTATTATCATGTTTAATATTATAACAAGCATTAAATGTAATAATATGATCTGGATGCAATCCAATACCTAGGGGAATATAAATTCTTGAAATGATATTTTCATTTAAAATATCATTTAATTTTGATTCAATTTTATTTAAAATATTATTGTCAGATTCTCTAAATATTTGATCCTCAAAATCTAAATATTTAACAACAATATCTTTATTTAAATTAATCATTGCTAACGTATCCTCTTTTAATCTAACATCATAATCACCATATGCATAATATTCTTTGGGAAGTTTTTTTAATTTATCATTATTTTTTTTTGTAAAAATAGTGACAATCATTATTTTATTATTTGTATTTAAAATAAAATCTCCCAGAGAAAATATAATATCATCCAAATGAGGAGAAATAAATAAGTACATTATCATCAAAATTATTTTTACCTTTAAATGTCATCATATATTAATCTTTCATAAATAGAATATAGTAGCCTTTTAACTTCAAAATAAATATGAAAAATATATAATATAAAAATATTATTACGATAAAAATAATACAATTCAATTTGTTTTATTAAATAATCAAAATTTTTATTAATAAAATTTTTACTTCTTATTTTGTGCATAACAAGATCTACTAAATATATTTTTTTATTTTTAATACATAAATTATTAATTATTAATGGAGTATAAGGCATAAATCGTAAATCAAGAACATAAATTTGATATTCTAAAAAACTTTTTCTAATTACCTCTAACTGTTCTTTCCAATTATCAGGTAAATTTCTAATTGATAATAGATTTCCACAATTTTCCATTTCTATCATTAAATCACTTTTATTTAATTTTATAATTTTAGGATAGTAATTATACTTTTTCATAATATTTGTAAATCTGATCGTATCATTATAACCCTCACTATTTTTAAAATATTTTAATACTGAATTCTTTTTAAATTCGATTTTTATTATATCTTTGCCAAAAGTTAAGGTTTTTGGTTGTAAAAAATTTTCCATATATTATTATAATAAATATATTATTATTTGTTTAGATTAGTAAATTAAAAAGTATATTATAGTCATTAGAATATGAATAATATTATTAGTTTCTTAAATGATCCCAATATATTTAAATTTGGAACTGACATAATAGAAGTTAAAGTTATTAAAAAAAATAATGAAACTATATTTTTTAAAAAATTTAAAAAAGAAAAAGTTGATTCATATATTAAAACAATTTATATATTAAAAAAACTATCTGATTATGATTTTGTTCCAAAAATAATTAATTATAATGACAAGGAATTGGAAATATATATGTCTTTCTGCGGTAAAATATGTACTGTAAATAATTTACCTTCTGATTGGATAAATCAACTTAATTTTATAAGAAAAATTTTAATTAAAGAAAATATTTTATTTGTTGATTGGGGTACTTGGGAAGTTTATCCATTTATTCTTAATAATGTATGTATAAAAGATAATAAATTATATTTTATTGATTTTGGAGATTGTAGTTTTGACAATTCAGATAAAATCAATAATTATTTTAATAGAGAAATTTATTATATTAAAAAAATAAAAGAAAAATCCATCATTTTTATTATATATTTTTATATTAGAAGGCTAACACTAATGATATTAAGAAAATTTACTAGAATACATAATTGGACAATTATGATTTTGCTATTTTATGTGTTTCATTATTAAATAATTTGGATAAAGTATTATTTAAATTATTATTATTTAATGCTTCATCTTTTATAATATCTTTGTTTATGGATATATTATATGAAATATCTAAATTTGGTAAATTAAAATTAAATTTTAAATCAGCTTTATTTTTTGTTTTAATATTATATTGATTATTTATTTTTATATTGTTCATATCGGTATGAGCTTTATAAAATTCATTATAAATTTTAATTTTTGTTGAATCCATATTTTTTATTATTTTTCCTGGGGTATGAAGTATATAAATTGTTTTAATATTTTTATAAAAATCACTTGTTATAGGTATTTCTAATGTCTCTTGTTCATTTAAATGATTATTATAAATATTTTGATTTGAACTATTAAATATAAATTCACCTCTATCATTAATAATATAACATTTTATTGTTTCTAAATTGATAAAATTATTAAAACTTCTATCAATAAATTCAGATCCTTCATATTTATCTAAGATCATAAAATCATTTGTGTAGATACTATCATCTAAATAAAAATCTTTGTCCATTAATAATAAACTTGAATTGGGTTTAAAATAATAATCTAATGTTGAAGCATTTCCTATATTATAAATTTTTAATTGATTATTATTTATATTCTCTAAATTTTCAACTAATTGATTTTTACAATTATAATAAATAAGATATCCAATTAGTAAAAAAACAACAATTAATAAGAATTTATCCCTATTATTCATCTTTATAATAATAATAATATTAAAAAAAAATGAAAAATATTATTTAAATATTATTATTATTATTATTATTATTATACTAATTATGAATTTTAATATTGACAATTATATTGATAATTTCAAAAGAAATAATAATAATATTGAATGTAAAGATAAATTAGGAAAAGTAATTAATATCGGGGATGAAGTTTATATAACCGATATTAGTAACCTTCATAATAATTCTATTATAGGAACAGTTACAAAATGTTTTGTTGGATTGAACAATTTACCTTATATTAGATTAAATAGAAGTTGTTCTAGTTATGAATATAAAAAATATAAATTTCATAATGAAAAAAAATGCGAAGATGAAAAATTAAGTATATTATGCTTGAAAGTACCAGATGATAGTTTTGAAGATATTTCTTTATACGATTAAATTCTTCTACCCAAATTATAATTTTTTTATTTGATTTTTATAAAATGAAACCAAAATATATATATATAAATGTTAGCTGTGACTGGGAAGGCAGAAATTTAAATTCCATTAATTTAAATAAAATGTCTAAATTTAATCAAGAATTTCCAGATATTCCAATTTTACATTATATGAATCCAGCTTATTATACAAAAGGAATTAAAGAACCAAATTCTAAAATAAAAAAAGTTATTAAAAAAAATGATACTATTGGATTACATATTCATTGTTGGAAAAGTTTAATAAAAAAATGTGGTGTTAAAGTTAGATTAAACCCAACCTGGTCTTATGATGGAGATTGTGATGGTTATGGTGTTCCTCTAACATCTTATAATAAAGAAGAATTAAATAAAATAATTAAGAATAGTTTAAAAATATTAGTTGATAATGGGTTTTCAAATATCGATTGTTTTAGAGCTGGGGGATGGTTTGCAAATGATAGTGTTTTTGAAGCATTATTAAATAATAATATTAAATTAGATTCATCTCATGTTGATTTAAGTTTAATTGAATATTATCATACTAGAGTATCGGGAATGTTAGAAAAAATATGGGAAGACATTGAATATGATACTCAAGTTTACAAAAAGCAAATAAATGATGATTATATTATAGAATATCCAAATAATGGTTGTTTTTGTGATTATCATGATAAAGATGAAATGATAAAAATTGTTAAAGATAATATTGAACTCTGGGAAAATTCTGATAAAGATATTTTTATTTCATTAGGATTTCATCAAGAATCAGCCGTTGATTATCTAGATAGATTAATAGAAACAATTAAAGAAATAAAAACAAATGACTATTTTAAAAAATATCCAATAGTTTTTATTGGTAACCCTTTGTCAGTTATAGATTATTCATCATTATAAATAAAAAACCCATCTTTTGTGATAATATTTCCCTGATAATATTTAATACCCTTAAATGTTATTTTATACCAATATAATTTTTCTATATTATAAATTATATAAAATAGGGCTTTTATAAGTATATGATAATATAATTCAGCATCATAAAAAGATTTTAAATTCATCTGTTCCTTAAAAATAGGTTTGTATAATATGATAAAAGGTATTAATTCAGATCCATAATTTAAAATTCTCTGAAAAATTCTTAATATTACTTCATCGAAATTTATTAAGTAACCTATTTTAATAAGAGAGAAAGATCCAACTATCGAATATAATAATAAAGTTAAAGGCAATTTTTTGTTAATTGTCAATAAGGGTTTAATATTAAAAATTAATACTAAGATTGCATCAAATATTAATAAAAAAAGATCAATAGTTTTGGCATATATATTTTGCCGTTCACTAATTGTTAAATCTGAATAATGATCCATACTTTCAAGTCTTGTTGTCGTTAAAAATTGAAGACTTTTTAAAGGTATAAGAATAATATAACAAATAACTAACATTATAATACCTTTATTAAAATTGTCAGCATTTTTATCTTTTAAAGCAATTCCAATATAACTATATAATAATATTATATATGCATTCAATTCATTTATAAAAAGAATAAGAAATAAAACTAATCCTAATTTTATCCATACATTCATAAAACCTTTAATAGATTTTCTAAAAATATAAAAAAATATAATTCCTAAAAAAGAAGAACCAAATATTGATTTGATAACCACTGGATTATTATAATTTTTATTAAAACTATTTTTATAATCAGATTTAATTAATTTTTCAGGGAGAAATGTATTTACTATTTTAATTAATTTTTCTGGGAGAAATGTGTTTAATATTTTAGTTATTTTTGGAAAAAATGCATTTAATATTTTAGTTATTTTTGGAAAAAATGCAACTAATAATTTTAAAAAAATCAAAAAAATAGATTCTACAATACAAATTAAAGAAATTAGAAGGATAAATAATTTCATTCTATTATAATTTAATAACATTACTTCTGAAGGAAAAAGATCCCATATAGGTATTTTTTTAATCATGTTCTATATTATTTATAGTAAAAATTTTAAATATTATACTGGGTGATAAATTTTTGTTCTAAAAATAATTATTATTAAAAGAATGCCTTTAAATAATAATTATAAAATTTTTTTTTGGTTAATTCAGATAGTATTTGTGATAAGTAGTATTATAATTTTATTTAAGTTATTAGTATCAGATAGGATACAATTAACTTTAAAATTTAACAAAAAAGATATTACCAAAAATGACTTTAAAAAAGTCAAGAAAGTATTAGAAAAAAGAATTCATGGATTAGGAATATTAAATTATTCCTTAGAAATAAATAAAGATAATCAAAAAATACAAGAATTACCTAAAGAAAAAGTCTCAAATTTTAAAGAAATATTGATTAAACCCGCTTTACTTAAATTGGGTGTTCAACAAAGAGAGACTACAGGTAAATTGAAACGATTATATTTGAAAAGTCTTAGAACATATCACTCAAAAGATTTAGATACTGAAAGTATTAATAAAAAAATAGATAATATCAATAAAAATATTGCAAAATTATTTAATCCAATAAATTTAAATGATAATTTTTTAAAGAATGTTAGTAAAAGAAAAATTTATAAAAATTACTGGCAAGTTATATTAACTTTTAACAAAGAAGGTACAACAATAGTTAAAAAAGTAACTCAGAAAAATACAGGAAAAAATCTTAATTTAGCGATAATTATAGATGGTAAGAGCATAAGTGAAGATATAATTGAAGCAATTATTGTTGATGGTAAATTAACTATTAATGATACTTTTACAAAAGAAAAAGCAAGAGCACTTGAGATTCAATTAAAAAGTGGTTCATTACCAATTTCTTTAGAAATAATAAAAAATATTTCCATAAAACCTAGTATAAATATGCAGTTTAAAATTATAATACTATTATTAATTATATATTCTTATTTTATTATTAATTTTTAATTAAAATTATAATTAGGTTCATAAATCATTTTATAACCAGAATCAATTTCTTCAAAACCCATCATTACATTACATGTTTTTGACCAACCAAGAACCCAATCTGATGGGTAGCAAGTATTTTTAATATCATAAATATTTTGATTATTTTGATTAAAATATTTATAAGATAAATATGCAGTTTCCCAATGTCCTACAATTATATATGAATTTTTTTCTTTTTTATTAATATTAATTATTGTATTTGCCATTCTAAACGAAACATCATCTTTAGATTCATATTCAATATTTGAACCAATAGTTTTATGAATATATTCTTTATATTTTCTTTTTAATGCATCTGGTTTAAGTTTAGAATCAATTATATCTGTATTTTCTAATTTAAAAAAATTTTTGATTTTTTTTAGATAAGGAATCATATATTTTTTTTCTGGTTTTGATATCATTAATTTATTATTTTTAAAGGTATAATTTGGAGAATAATAAGAACCTGTTTCACCTAGATTGTAAACTACTATTATTTTTAATTGATATCCTAATTTATCTTTTATCGCTTTAATAATTTCAATAGCCGTTTGAATACATCTAGTAAAAGGTGATGAATATATAAATTTTATTTTATTATTTTTAATTGCATTAGATTTTTCAATTAATTCTAAACCACTTTTGTATGCTAGTTTAAAACCTAAATCACTCAAAGGAGTATCATAATGATTTTCTTTATATCGGGGTAGTTTAATCCATTCATTAGGCTTATCATAATTCAATCTACGACCATGACGAAATATCCATATTTCTTTTGTCATTATAATATTATTAAGTTAATTTTTATAGTATTATTTCTTATTATTATGTAGATTTTCTTAGTATTTTTTTCTAATTTTGTTTAACTTTCTAAGTTTACTATAATTTTCATCAAAAAACTTAAAATTCATATTTTGGTTTATAGATCATTTTATAATTATCTTCTTTTTTTTTAAAACCCATTAATAAGTTACAATATTTATTATTATATTGATGAATGGCCCAATCAGGAGGAATATTATCTTTTATAAAAGGCAAATTTTCATTATTTTGATTATAATATTTGTAAGCCAAAATACTTGTATTAAAAGTTCCAATAATAATATATGACTCTTTTTCTTTTTTATTGATTTTTATTATTGTTTTGGCAATATTTTTTATAAATTCATCATTGCTTTCTAATTTATTATCTGAACCAATTATTTTTTTAATATATTTAGTATATTCATCTTTTTTGAGCTGCTTTCTAAGATCTTGATTAAATTCTTTAATAGTAAGACTTTTAAAATTATATAAATTCTTTTGCATTTTATTAAAATGTTTAAGACAATTATTATTTGGTATTAATTTTTCTAATTTATTTTTTTTAAAATTTAAAACTGGAAAATAATTAAACTTTTCTATTAAATTAAAAACAACAATTATTTTTAAATCATAATTTAATTTTTCTTTGATTGTTTTAATAACTTGTATTGCGGTTTGAATACATTTTTTATAAGGAGAACAATAAATATATTTTATTTTATTATTTCTTAATTGTATCGAGTTTTTTATTAAATCATTTGTACTCTTTATAATATTATTATAGGCCTTAGAATCTAAAGGAGTATCATATAAATTTTCTTTAAATCTTGGATGTTTAATAAGAGATCCATGTCTCAATATCCAAATTTCTTTTGTCATTATAATATTAATATATTTTTTATTTTACCTAAAAAGAAAAAAATATTAATAAAATAATGATACCATATTTAATTTTACTTTTAGTTAATTCTTATTCTTATGAAAATATTCTTCATATTTCAGATATTCATTATGATTCTTTCTATTCTGAAGGATCACCAAATTATTGTTATATTGGATCTAAAATAGGAACAGGATGTTGTAGAAAAACATCAATTGGGAAAGGTAATTATAGTTTAGTTTCTAAATGGGGAGATTTAAATTGTGATATACCAGTTTTAACAATAAATTCAACTCTTAATTAGATAAAAAACAATATACCAAATCTAGAACATATAATTTATACAGGAGATTCGGTAGATCATCATGATATTAGCCAATCAATAGATAATAATTTGAATGAAATAAAGATGATTTATTCCTTATTTGATTATCATTTTCCTAATACCACAATGTATTCATCAGTAGGCAATCATGATACTTATCCAATTGATCAAACAATCCCAGATATTTATAAATATATGATAAATCAACTTTCTGACAATTGGTCAAAATGGTTACCAAATTCTAATAATACTTTTAAGGATTATGGTTATTATAGCCACGAGATGAATAATAAACTACAACTGATTTCCTTTAATTCAATTTATTATGATTCCCATAATTTTTTTAAAATAGATTCTGATGAGGCTGATCTAAAAACAGGAAATCAAATTAAATGGTTAGAAAATGAATTTTATTTAGCCTCAAAAATGAATAAAAAAATATTATTTATAAATCATATTCCTTTAATGGGAGGTGAATCAACACCATATTACAACTCAAAATTATTGGAAATTATTCAAAAATATAGTAAAAATATTTTAGTTCAATTAAATGGTCATGAGCATAGTGATCATTTTTATTTATATCAAAATAAGAGTCAAATATATCATCATGCTCTTATACCCAATAGTATTGTTACTTCAAATAATTTTCCAGGATTTAGAATTATAATTTATGACAAAGATACAAATATTTTTAAAAATTATAAACAATTTACTTGTAATTTAACAAAAATAATTAAAGATAATAAATTCAGTTGTAATTTATTATATGATTTTAATGAATTATATAATGTAAAAGATATGTCATTAGAATCATATAAGATTGTTTATAATAAATTAAGTACAAATTTAACTTTACTTAATAAATATATAGAATATAAAGATTATGGAAATTCAAATATAAATTATTGTCAAGATAAAAGTTGTATTGAAAGTGTATTAAATTCAATCAAAAATTAGGGATATGTAAATGCGTAATAATCTCTACTATAATCATGAGTTGTAACTATATGTCTAACATAAGCATCAATAAGATTCCATAAATCAGCTGCATTTTGTGATTCTTGTCTATTAAGTAACTGATTTGCTGTTCTAACTGCAGGTTCTATTTGAACAGCACCTAATGTTTCACCTGGACCAGGAGGAGCTCTGCTTTTATCAATTAATTTATTATCTAATTTACTTAAAAATGTTGCTTTTTCTTGATGATTTAAAAAAGATACTAATGTTTGTTTAAATCCTATATCTTGATTTAAATGATTACAATCTGCAGGAGTACATCTATATTGTTCAGCTGCATCTGGTTGACCAAATGATTCAATAATATCATTGGCTTCAGTTTCAATATATGCATTAGGTAATTGATTGTATAAATGAGCATATTCACTAGATCTGGTATTATTTTCTCCTTTCTCAAAATTTGCATTAATAGTATCTGTAACTACTTGATCAATTTGTTCTTCAAATCTTCTCTTGAAAGCAACTAATTCTTCCTTTGATAAAGTTGAAAAATTAGGATATTGTGCTGCTCCACCTTTTTGTTGTTTTAAAAGATGATATTTATTTTTATATTTTAAATATTTTAATTTAAAATCCATTTATATTTTATTATAAGATAATAAATTTATTATCCTTAATATTATTTTCATTCTTATAAAAAAATGCTTTTATTTTTTTTAATTTTAATGAAAATGAATCTTTTTCAAAACTTAATTTGTCTGATTTTTTAATTGAATTTACTAATAGTTTTAATAGTTTTAGATCATCAAACCCATATATTGTCAAACCAATATCATTTGGTCCATAATCTAAATCAATTAATTTTGCTTTTTTTTCTATTTCCTTTAAAATTGATAATTCTTTAGCATTTCTGGGATCAACATCAAAAAAATCAGGTAATTTTTTTTCTTCTTTAACATAAATTTTAATATAGGTCATAGGATATTTATTAGTACTTTTTATTTTTTTCTTAGTTATTTTTTTCTTATTTTTTTGATAACTGATTTTCATAACTTTTAATTGATTACCATCCCAATGATAATTATAAGGTAAATATTCTGAAAAAATATCAAAAATTATTTGTTGTTGATCTAATGATAATTGATAATCAATTGATATATCTCTATCATAATTTAATTTTAAATTATTATTCATATAAACAGTTAATTGAATAAAATTAGAATCCAAATATTTTTCTCCATAAAATTCATTTAAATAACTATTAGCATAATCTGACCAATAAATATCATTATCACTTAAAACTAGAGGAATAAAATAAAATTTAATTTTATTTTTTTTAACTTTAGGAATAATATTATCAATAATTTTTTTGAGAATCGGATTTATTATTAAATATTTATTAATTTTTTTTGGTGGAATAACAGTTAATTGAAAAAAATCTTCTAATTTTAATTTATTTATATTTTTTTCTTCTTTTATTTTAATCCATCTTTTAATACCATTTTTTGTTTCTGTCACAATCCAATAATTACCATCTTTTCCTTTTCTTTTTTTCCCGATTGTTTCTGCATGGGCACATAAACCTAGACCTTTGGGTGAAGGTTCAGTGCCTTTATAATTTCTGGTAGAATCATTTTTACATTTAGGCATATTTATAATACTGGTGGATATAATTAATATAAAAAATTATTATATATAAATATATAATATGAAATTTGCTGAAGAAAAATTAGTTTTAAAAATACAAAAAAAATTTAAGAAAACAATCCCTTTTTTTAATATACTCTCGTATGGATTTTATGGTATATATGCAATTCCTGGTGCCAATATTATATTGTATTTATTAGGTGTAAATCTTATTAAATTAAATATATTTTTAGTATATATTGAATCTGTAATATTTATAATAAAAAATACAGTAGGTAGAAGAAGACCTTATATAAAACATAAAGATGTTAAAGGTTATGATACTAAAAAACCTAAATCTAAATCATTTCCATCAAGTCATGCAGCTTATGCTTTATTATTAATATTAATTATAAGAAAATTATGGAGACCTTCGAAATTACTTTATTTATTTCCAGTTTTAATGGGTTTATCAAGAATTATTTTAGGTGTACATTATCCATCAGATGTATTAGTTGGTTACTTTATTGGGTGGTTGTTTTATTTACAGGCAAAAAGTTATATAATTGTATAAAAAATAAAAAAAAATATTAAGAAATAATAAAAAATTTTATCACCCTAATTATAAAAAACTTATAATATTTAATTATAAATGCTAAATCTTTTAACTAATCCACTATGTGCAATTCCTTCATCCTTGGTATTTGTACAATATTTATTATCTAAAAATAAAGTTAATAAACCTAGAATTAATATTAAAGAAGAAGAAAAGCCTATAACTAAATTAACTCAAAATGATACTGATGATAATAATAAAATAAATAAACCACTTTTAGAAAATATTGTACCAAAAAAAGATGATTTACTGTTAAAAAGTATTGAGAATGATATCGATTCAATTGATATTAGTAAATTTCAAACTTTATTAAATAATATTAATTCTAATACAAAAAATAACAGTAGAAGTAATAAAATTATTGTTCAAAGTCAACTTCCAACCAAACAAAATAAATTATTATTAAAAAAAGAAATAGATAATATTATAATTAATAATAATGATATTTTATTATTATTAAATGATAAATATAATAATGAATTAAATGATAATTATAGTAATGAATCAAATAAATTTCCAGATACAATCACAATTAATGGTAAATTTAGTGATATATCAAAGAATAGAATAAATTATCATTTAAGAAATAACATTGCAAAATTTAATAATAATTTGAAAGCAATATTATCTACTTTAGATAATATAAATTGGATATCTAATAATGATTTTACAGAATTAGTAAATCATAATCCACCAATTTTACCAAAATCATTAAATTTTCCTAATAATGAAACAAAGAAATTTATATTAGAACAAATTAATATAGACTTTGATTTTAATGAAATTAATAAAATAATGAATATAAGAAAAGAAATTATTAATAAGAGTGATAGTTTTGACTCAAAAATATTACATAAAACATTATTAGATAATATTGATAGTATTAGAAATCAAATTATTAATAATTTGAATGAATTAAATAAATTAATCAATGATATTATCTGGTTTGATAATGATAAATTATTAAAGATTCAAAACAATTTTATTAATTTAAGTGAAAATAATTTTATAAATGCAAAAAATTTAAATAAGACAAGATTTAAAAATAATTTTAAAATAAATTATAATAATTTAGTTTCTAAGGAATACTTATCATTAGAAGAATATTTTGAGCTTTCTTTAATTATAGATTAGAAATAATTATCCATTTATACCCATCAAACATAATTTCAACACTATCTTTAAATTTTAAATACCCTGAATCAAATATTAATTTAATAGCAACTCTTTCAGTATTATTTTCAATAATAATTTTTTTACAAATACCAGCTGGAATAGAATTAAATTCTTTTGGAATTTCTAAATTTATATTTTTTACTGTATCTAATTTTAATATAATAATTTCTGGTTCTAAATCTAATATGTTTGATTCAGAGTTTATTTTAATTTTTTTAAAATTTTTAATTATTCCATTGCCTAATGTTATTATATCTCCATAAAATATTGTTTTACTATTTTCGATATCAATTCTTGCAATAGGACATTCTGGATTACCAACAATTAAATCAGTACATAAATTAAATCCGTTTGAATTTATATCTAAATAACAGAAATTATTATCAGGATTTACAAAATAAACATTATCAGTTTTATTGACGATTGATGTATTATTATTTAAATCTTTACTATTAATTTCAAAAACTGAATCATATAAACCATTATCTAATTTTTTAGTGGATGAACCAACTATAATATTATTACTAACATTTATAGTAGTGGCATTTATATGATTAGCATCTATTAAATAACTTGAATTAATTTCTTTGGAATAAATATTATTCCAAAAATAATTATTAGAACCTATATTCAATTCTTTATTTGTTGGAATAATATTAAAATTTACATTAACATTTTCTTCAATACCATTTATAGAATTTTTAACAGTAATATTATTACAAAATAATGCATTTTTTATATACATATTTCTTTTACAAGAAATTCCTCCATCAACAACTAACGCACCAGAATTTATATCTGATGAATTTTCTTTAGATAAGATTTGTACAGTGTTAACTGTTATGTCTTGTGAATTATTCATAATATATATTATAATTAGAATATATATTTTTAAATTAAAAAAAATTATATTATATATTAATAATATAATGCCTGGAGGATTAATACAATTGATAGCAATTGGAGCACAGGATGCTTATTTAACAAGTAAACCCGAAATTACTTTTTTTAAAACAGTTTATAGAAGATATACAAATTTTGCTATTGAAACAGTAGAAGATATTTTTTTAAATGGAAGTAGTTTCGATAAAAAAATATCATGCGATATTCCAAGAAAAGGTGATTTATTATCAAATATTTGTTTACGAATTGAATTACCTTCTCTAAATAGTAATGAAGATATAAAGAATAAAGAAACATGTTTTTCATGGGTAAATTCAATAGGTCATGCAATAATTGATTATGTTGAAATAGAAATTGGAGGTAAAGTAATTGATAAACATTATGGTGAATGGTTAGAAATCTGGTCCGAATTAACACAAACAGCTGAAAAACGTCAAGGATATAGTGAAATGATTGGTAAAACTGATAATTTTAGAAATCAATTTATACATCCAATGTCATTATTTATTCCATTAAATTTTTGGTTCTGTAGAAATATTGGACTTGCATTACCATTAATTGCACTACAATATCATGAAATAAAATTAAATATTAAATTTAATCCATTTAATAAATGCTGGATTAGAAAGAAAAAATTACCAAATAATAAACAACCAATAAATAGTGATAAAATGAAAGCATCATTATTAATTGATTATGTTTTTTTAGATTTAAGTGAAAGAAAACAATTTGCTCAAAGTAGTCATTTATATTTAATAGAACAATTACAATTTAATGGAGACATAGAATTTCCTAAAGGAAATTCTATAATTAATATTCCATTAAACTTCAATCATCCAATAAAAGAATTATTTTGGTTAATTCAACGTCACGATGTTATTGAAAAAAATGATATATTTAATTTTTCTAATTTTTTGGATCATAACCCAAATATAGTTGAAACATTTGATAGTATGTGTTTACTTATAAATGGACAGCAAAGATTTAATGAATTACCTGCTAAATATTTTCGATTATTACAATCATACTACCATCATACAAGAATACCATCAAATTATATTTATACATATTCTTTTGCATTGAAACCAGAAGAACATCAGCCTACTGGTACATGTAATTTCAGTAGGCTAGCAAATACTACTGTTAGAATTGTTAAAAATAAACCAAATTTTATGAGACAGGACGAATTACATAGTTATTCAGTTAGAATATATGGAATAAATTATAATATGTTAATGATTACTGGAGGACTCTCTGGATTAATGTTTACAAATTAATCATATAAATGATTTTAAACAAATTAATCATATAAATGATTTTAAACAAATTAATCATATAAATGATTTTAAACAAATTAATCATATAAATGATTTTAAACAAATTAATCATATAAATGATTTTAAACAAATTAATCCTATAAATGATTTTAAACAAATTAATCATATAAATGATTTTAAACAAATTAATCCTATAAATGATTTTAAACAAATTAATCATATAAATGATTTTAAACAAATTAATCATATAAATGATTTTAAACAAATTAATCATATAAATGATCTTTTTCTAATTCTTTAATATTCCAAAATTCATAAGTATTGTTTGGCAATGGTCTCTTAATAATCAATGGAATAATATTGTTTTTAAGTTCTAAAATTGCTATTTCTTTAGAGTTTAAATTTTGAATATTTTTGATCAATGGTTTTGCACCCATTGATAATTGTTTTGTTCTAGTGCCTAAAAGCCTAACATATTCATATTTTGTCATTCTATTAATAGAAATTCTATCTTCATTATTAACTTCAAGAGGTTCTTTTTCAGTTACTATATAATCATCAAATGCTTCATTATCTGATTCATCATCATTTAAATAATTTAAAAAACAATTATTATTATTATTATTATTATTTTTATCTTTAGATTTTTTATTTCCATCGTCTTCTAAATCATCTCCTTCATTTTCATCGTCAATATCATCATCCGCGTCACCATCCTCAATATCATTGTCGCTATCACCAATATCATCAACAATATCATCATCATTTTCTTCTATAGTTATATCATTAAGTTGAGAATCATTATCTGATTCTGATTCACTATTACTACTATAATCTTCTTTATTTGTAGTATTTTTGGATACTTTTTTAACCATATTATTTTATATAATATTTATTCTTTAATACAATTATATTAAAAAATCAATTTTTAAATAATATAATAAAAATATTTTCTAGATTATTATAATTATGGATTTATTAAAAAATTTATATAAAAATAAGAAATTAACTAAAAAAGAAAAGAAAGATTTGATGAATCTAAGTGATTATATTCCTATGTATGATATTTATACAAATAAAATATATTTTATAGAAAAAAATAATTTGTATAAGAAAATGATATATAATCACTATCGATTTATTGATCAAAGTTTATTTACTTGGTTAAAAAATAAATATGATAAATTATATAAAATTAAAAAAAGAACATATGATGAATCAAGTGATTTAGAAAATTTATTAAATAATATCAATATTCTAAAAAATTACGATGTTGATGTATTATATAATAAATCAATAGATATTATGTATAAATATTCTCCAGAAGTAGGTTTAAATATAACTATATGTAAAAAAAAATCTTTTTTACCATATTTTCCACATTTATCACCATATTATACAAAAGATGAATTAATTAATTTAGGATTAAATATGGGAATAATAAAGAAAAATATTAGTAAGAATATTTTAGTTGATACAAAAGAACATTACAAGATATGTAAATTAATTTCAAAAAATGATATATCAAGTAATATAATTGAAGAGCATTGTTTATATATTTTAAAAAATAATGGAAAATATTTGATTCAATATTATTCATTATATGGTAGTTTTTTTATTAACAGAATTTTAAGAAATTTATTTACTAAAAAAGGAAAAATAATTAAAGATTCAAATTTATTAAGTAATGATCAAATATTAAAATTCTCTTATAAGATTACTGAGTTAATAAGAAAAGCTCCAGCTTTTGATAAAGAATATATTGTATATAGATTTATTGCCGATGATAATTATTTAAAAAAATTAAAAATAAATGATATATTTATTGAAGGAGGTATCATGAGTACTACTCGTAATCCTTTTTATTCAAATGACGATAATGATGCATTTGGGTTTATTTTAATGAAAATAAAATTACCAAAAAATAAACCAGGTATTGGCTTAAATATAGAATCACTTTCATATTTTCCAAATGAAGAAGAAATAATTTTATCACCTTTATCAAGATTGAAATTAATATCAAAAGATGATAACTTTAATTATTATCATATTGATAAAAAATTTGAGAAGAAAATTAAAAAAAAATATGAATTTGAATTAGTTAATCAATTACCTTTAATAAATTGGAATAATATAATAATTGAAAATAAAAATAAAATTATTAATTTTCATAATATTAAAATAGAAGGCAAAAATTGTTTAGAAAAATCACAATTTTTTATCAAAAATTTTACAAATGAAAGAAAAGAATTTAATTTAAAAATGCATAATAATATTTATAATTTTGTTGTAAATTGGTTTGATAGTACAGGACCCTATGAAAAATTTTATTTTTATAAAACTCAACTTGGCTTATCGTTTATTCATTATAATTTAAATGGACAAGTAAAATTAAAAATTGAAATTGTTGATGAAAAAATAAGTATTAATTATTTTTTAAAATGGAATGCATTTAATGATGTAAAAGATGAATTAGATGAACCTATTTTATTAGATATTGTTGCAAGTATAGGATATGCATTTAATATAAATGATGTAATAATTCATTTTAATTATTGTTCATATGAAATATTTAAAAAAAATTATAAGAGTAAAAAGATAGTTAAATTTTTGAATTGTTTTTCTTTTCCATACGATATTTATAATTATATGAAAAATAATAAAAAAAGATTTAATTCTGTTCCATCTCTTACAACAAATTTTAATTATTTTCAGATAGATAAAATGAAGAAAATTATGACATATGATATAATAAATAATAATAGAATATATGATTTATTACTAACTTTAAAAAACTTTAAGAAAATTACATTATATGATTTTTATATTTATATTATTGAAAATAAATTTTTTTACTACGATGAATTAGAAAAAATTATAAATTCTACAGATTTACCTTTTAATAAGATGTATTATAATTTGAATGTTAATCAATATTTATTTGATAAAGGAATTTTAAAAAATTTACCAGAAATTATAGAAAAAGATGATTTAAAAGAAAATCTTATAAATAATGAAGATTTTAAAGATTTGTACCGTTCAAGATTTAGAAGATTCTAATATGTCCATCCAAATTTACATACAGTACAAACATATGTAACATCATAATTAGTATTTCTAAAAAATATAGCTTCTTTTTGATTATCATTTTTATTTTTTTTATCATTAGTTATACAATTAATATTTTTACAAATATAATCCTTAGTTCTGGGAAGTGTTAAATCATTAATTATAAATGCATAATCATCATTACTATATTCTGTATTTTTTTGACTTGTTGTAAAATCTTTATTATATAAAAGTATAGTATTAGTTATTTCTTTGTTATAATTACAATTTTTACAATTAAAAATTGTTTCTGAATTTGTTGGAGTCTTATTTAAGTATAAATTTTCAGAAATAACGTTATAAACTTTATTTCTATTATTTTCAGATAATTTTTTATATTTTGAACTTTGTTCAAGATTATTTAAAGTAACCCCTGCTAATTCACTGGTTACATCTTTATCATCAAGAATTTTTTTAATTATAGTAGATAAATTTGCAGGTTTTTCAGTACTAACATCTCCAACACTTGAAGATAGTTCATTTTTTGAAATATCTAATACATATTCGCATTTTGGACAAAAATACATGATTATTAGTTTTTATATAATTTATATATTTAAATATATTTTTATTATATTAAATTTTCAGTTTTTTCACATAATTGTAATGACTCAACTTCTGATATTAATTCAGAATAATCTAATTTAAATGATTTTTTAATAAAATAGATAGGTGGTTTATAAAGTTTATTTTTATCAATTACATAATTAAAAGAATGTAAATTTTTAATATGATTATCCATTTTCTTATTAAAATCATCTTCAATTATATCTTTAAAATATGACCATACTTCATATCTGCCTTTTAAAATATCTATAATAGCAATTTTATATTTTTTAAAAGTTACATAATCGTTATAAGAAATAGATTTCCAATCTTCAGATAAACATGATTCATAACCAGGTTCATTTCTAATAGGAAATTCTCCCATTAAAGATTGAATAGATAGTAATAATGATTTTAATGTTAAATTTTTAGTCCATTTTGGACCTTGCCATGTATTAATAATAGATAAGCAAACTTTACCACAAGCATACAAATTAGGATTTAATCTATCTTCTGAATTAACTGTTAGTAAATTAATTTTAGGAGGAGAATTAGGATAATCATCAGGCATTAATACTTTAAATAAAAAGTAACCATCTTCATAAGGTGTATTTTTTGGACCGATAATTAGTGCAAAAATTTCTTTAAAATTTTCCTTATCGAAATTTATAAATATATCTTCAGGTTTATTAAGGTTGATATCTACAATATCATTAACTATTCTTTTTAGTGAATCCATTATTATTAATAATATCTATATATTTAAATATATTACAAATATTTTGGGTGATAAGTTAATCAAATAAAAATAATATAATAATATAAAAAGAAAATGAAAAGAAAATGAAAAGAATTATATTCTGAATATTTATGTTAATTTTAATAATTTTTATTATAATTATAGATAAACCTATTATTAATAAAAAATCAAATATAGATAAAGATAAAGTTAAAATATCATAAATAATTATAGAAGGTTGGGAAAATCATCCTGAGGGTAGAAAACTTGTATTGGCAGCATATGACTCTATGAGCATAAAGCCTGGAAGTATTGTTGATAATCGAATTTTAAAACAAGACCTCAATGCA
>Ga0209634_1000778_pt1 | contig 24178 bp, 18 predicted proteins | sample LinPmetageLP40_FD_184043 | JGI IMG/M metagenome (GOLD analysis project Ga0209634, IMG submission 184043) | Marine viral communities from the Pacific Ocean - LP-40 (SPAdes) (version 2) | ecosystem: Environmental > Aquatic > Marine > Oceanic | place: Pacific Ocean | collected 2010-08-26 | reverse complement strand
ATTTAGTAGTTAAAGATAATAAAGTAATATCTGCACCCATAGTAAATAATGGATCTGCTTCATATGTAAGTCAAGATTATTTTTCATATTTTGATAATAATGATATTTATTTAACACCTGCAGCTATTGATTCAACTGTAGGAGCAGGAGTATTTACATTTGCTGCAGCTTATCCTGATGATACTTTTTATTTTAAAATTCATGCTGATGATTTAGTAACAACAGTTACAGTTTTAGAAGCACAACCTCCTTATGGGATAGGTTATAGACCTGGAGATGAACTAGTATTTAAATCAGAATCATTTGCTGGTTATCCAATGTCAGATGATATTACTATAAAATTATCATCACCATCAGTATCAGCATCTAATTGGAGTGATAGACAATTTGGGGTTGATTTAAGAAACTCAGCTGCGGTTGTTAGTGGATTAAATATAGATCAAGTATTAAAAGTATACCCAGTATCTGGAAGTTGGGGAATGGGAACAGGAAAATATAATAATGCACCACAAACTACAGATGGTGCAAGTTGGATGTGGAGAACTTATTCTGGATCAGATGCTGGAGCCTTAAAATGGCAAACTACAGGAACATATGGAGATAAAGCAACAGCCTCATTTGCTTCAACTGCAGAAGGAGGAGGTAACTGGTATACAGGTTCAAATGTTGGTTTACCCGTTATTCAATCACAATCATTTTCATATGGAAATAATGTTGATTTAAGTATTGATGTAACTGATACAATAAAAACATGGAATACTAATTCATTAGTAGATAATGCTAAAGGTTTTACAAATGATGGGTTTTTAGTTAAACAATCTAGTTCAAAAGAATTTGTTAATAGTCAAGCTGTAACAGCAACCTTTAGATATTTTTCTATTGATACAAATACTATTTATCCCCCACTATTAGATTTAAAATGGGAAGATTGGTATTATAATACAGGTTCATCTAATAATTCTGTATTAACAACACCAGAGGCATTTATGTCAGTTTATAATAATAATGGAACATATTATTCCCAAAGTGTTGAAAGATTTAGAATAGCAGCTATTCCAAAATACCCAGATATAGTATTTCAAACAGCATCTTTATATACTACTAATTTCTATTTACATGAAAGTTCATCTTTGTATGCAATTAAAGATACAGATACTAATGAGTTTGTAATTCCTTTTGATAATGAATATACAAAAATTAGTGCTGATTCAACTTCAAGTTATTTTGATGTTTTCATGAATGGTTTAGAACCAGAAAGATATTATACAATTTTAATAAAAACAGTAGTTGATGGAACTACCCACGTATTTGATCAAGACATAATGTTTAAAGTAGTCAATGGATAATTATACAAAAAATAACGTAACAAAAACAACTGAAGAGGTTGGATTACAATTAACAAATCCAGCTACATCATCAACAGTAACCATTGAAGATGGTATAGCAGAACCATCTGGGGAGGGAATGAGAAGTTTAGTTCTTACTAGACAAGCTTTTGACAAAGAAAAATTTACAGATACAGTAAATACAGATTTTAATCAACTAGGGGTTACTGAACGAGATTTAACTTTTTTTGATCCTAACTTGGCTACTGTAGGAGATTTTTTTAGTATATATAATAATTTATTTTTCTTAATTCCTAAAACAGGACCTAATTCACATACTACTGTAGTAGAAGAAAGCAGTCAATATGTAGATTATAAAGCTAATCAAGTTGAAATTCAAGCTTTATTAGACGAAATTGCAGAATTAAGAGAACAAAATTTACAATTAACATTAGATATAGGTAATGTATTAGGGGCAAAACAAGAAATAGATGGAGCTTTAGCTGATGCTGGGATAGAAGAAAATTTTACAGAAACCCCATCAGCATCATTTGATCCAAATTTTCCAAAATTAACTCCATAAAATAAGAATAAATGGCATTAATAGAAGTTTCATCATCAATTACACAAGTTATTCCATCAGAATATTTTTCTGATGGGTTTGAATTATCTAATCAATCTATAATTCCAAGTCAAGATTATTCTGGATCTTTTACTCCAAATCTTAATAATATTGAATTTTATGTATACAATGCTCAAAAAGCAGTACAATATTCAGATTATAATTTTACAAATTATAAAATTACAGCTAATTCTACACCGAATGCAACTCCTAGTGGTGTACAATTAACTGATGCTCAAATTGAATCTACTACTAATACAATTGATTTAAACCCAGAACAGGATACTTATAATGTTGGGTTTACTAATGGTACTTTAACTGCTGTTTATAATTTTGTAAATAATGAATTAAGTTCTTCTATTGATAATCCATACTACTTATCTGAAATATCAGGAGATAGAACAGAGATAAGATTAAAATCAAATTATATTTCAAACAATGAAATTAAATCAGCATATATAGCTTTTGAACAAACATTAGTAGAAGCTGAATATTTTGATGAGTTTTATATATCATTTGGAAATAATGAAAGTCATATAGGAATAAATAGTCAATTAGTTGGCGGAACTGTTGGTGCAGATAATGAACAAGCTGATGGTCAAAATTCTATTTTAATTAAATTATATGATGCCTTACCTGGAAAACATGCAGTAGGAGATACACTATATGTTTATACTAAAACAGGTGAAACACAAGCATTTCAAATTGATTTTGAAGAAACTATAAATATACCTGATAATAGTATTAGAATAAAAGGACCTAATACAAATTTAAATATAAAAGATTTTGTTAATAATTCTTCAACTTACAAAAATAAATCAGAATTATTAGGAACAAAATCATCAGCCTCTAAGGATGAATTATTAAATGTATTAGATCAAAAAGGAGTTCATTTAACTCCTAATTATTCAACTTCATCTTTTGAGGAATTTGTTAATTTTTCTTCTGCAAAATCAAGAGTAAATAATTTTTATACTAAAGTAAAAAATATTCAAACTTATGAAAATGAAATTAGACTTATATCAGCAACAACATCATCTAACTCAACATCGGTATCTTCAAGTATAGCAGGTTTATTTACTAAAATAGAACAAGAAATAGTAAATTTTGATGGATATGAGTATTATTTATATTATAATACAAGTTCAAATGCTTACCCAAAAACAGGATCTGTTTATCCTTATGAATTATTACCTTACACAGATGCTAAAGTATTAAGATGGTTAGGAAGTGATGTTGAAAACAATCAATATTATGGAGGAACTTTATTTTCTGCTTCACGGTATGATAATGATAATGAAAATTGGTTATATTATACCATACCTACTTTTATTTCAGAAAATAATAATAATGATAATTATATAGAATTTAGTAACATGGTAGGTCAATCTTTTGATGAACTATGGTTATATACAAAAGCAGTAACTGAAAAATTAAATACTACTAATCAATTAGATAAAGGTGTTCCTTTATCATTAGCTGATGATGTAATTACATCCTTGGGGTATACTGGATTTGGGAATAATTATAATAATCAAGATAATTTTATAGGTTTAATTGGTAATGATAATGGAGATTATTTACCTCCTACAGGAAGTGAATTAATAACTAATTACATTAGTGTTAATAATGGAACAATTACTAATTATTGGGAAGAAGGATATTCATTTGATGATTATGTTAAAGCACAACTAACTGATGGTTTTCCTTATCCTATAGATAAAGTTAGTAAAGAAATATTTAAACGTCTTTATCATAATATGGCCTATCTTGTAAAAAAGAAAGGTACTATAGCTGGATTAAGACAATTAATTAATATTTGGGGCATACCTAGTACAATATTAAGAATAAATGAATTTGGAGGAAAAAATAAAGATGAAACAGATGATTATGATTTATGGTATAATAGGTTTAGTTATGCATTTACCGGAGTAGGTAACTCATACCAAGCTAGTGCATCAGCTGTTTTCCCTTGGATGCCTTTACAAAGAAATTATATAGCAGAAAACCAATATATAGTACCAGATGGTGTTGGGTTTAGATTTAAAACAACAGGATATCCTTCATCATCTTTTGCAGGAAACTTTGATAGTCAATCTTTAGCAGTTAAAAAATCAAATAATACTAATGATAACGAATTTGATTGGGGTATAGCATTATTTTATACAGGGTCTACATCAGGTTCTTATAGTGGTTCTTCAAATAGTGATTATGTTGATTATGGAGAAATGAAATTTTTCATATCAGGAGCCGCAGCAGATGGAGGTGTAGCTATCTCAGATCCAATTTATTTACCATTTTTTGATAAAGGTTGGTGGACAGTTTTACTACAGAGAGATGCACATTCAAATCTTAACTCAGATAAGGTAACATATACTTTATATGCTAAAAACAAATTATATGATGGTTGGGATGGTAATAGTATTGGATTTGAGGGATCAGCAAGTATAACAAATTTTGACCCTACAGGAGCAGGAATATATGGAACGGGTAATTATGGAACAGCATTATATGGTGGATATATATCCTCATCTTTAAATTATGCTTGGAATAATTATGGAGTTGGAGAATTTGATGGAGTTTATATAGGAGGTAGAATACAAGGATCTAAAGTTTATGACTTTATTACAAATACAGCAGGACATGCTTTTTCAGGATCATTTCAAGAATTTAGATATTATTCAAATGAAATAAGTGAGTCTGTATTTAATGATACTGTTATGAATCCTGAATCAATTGAAGGAAATAGAATAACAGGTTCTGAATCTTCTTTTGATATAGTTAACTTTAGAGCACCCTTAGGAAATGAATTAGAAAGCTTTTTTACAGCATCATCAACAGTAGGGTATAAAGAAACTTTTACATCTGTTCATCCTGCTATAACAGCATCAGCACCTGAATATATAACAGGTTCTTTTATAAATGATGCTGATAATTCAATAACCTCAAGTTATTATGTTCAATATGAATCAAACCCAGTAAAAAGAACTTATAGTAAACCAAATACAGAAACATACTTTTTAGATCAACCAGCTATTGGAATAAGAAATAGAATAACTAATAAAATACAATCTACAAGTAATTTAAATTTTGGTACAGCTTTATCAAATGTTGTAAGTATACAAAAAGACCCATTTATAAGTCAAAGTTATACAGAAAATATAAATCAACTAGAAGTAGCATTTTCACCCCAAGATGAAATTAATGATGATATTATACAATCTTTGGGTTATGGAGCTATTCAATCAGCAATTGCTGATCCTAGATTTAGATCATCATCAGCTGATTCATACCCACAATTAAGAAAAATTGCAGATGATTATTTTAAAAAATATGTAGGAAGTGATGTTTTTGCTTATTTAAGATTAATAAAATATTTTGATGATTCTTTATTTAAAGCAATTAAAAATTACGTACCAGCACGTACAAGCGTATCTACAGGTGTTGTAATTAAACAAAACATGCTCGAACGTAATAGATACCGAGAGCCACAAATAAATTCGTTTACTACGCAATCTTACGCTATTAATAATATTCCTCTACCATTACAAAATTTAGAATTAACGAGTAGTATTGATGTTTATAATTTTAGTGGTAGTGCAGGAGGTAGTGTAAATGAATATAATTCTTTATCTACCCAAACAGGTTCAATGGGATTCTTTAGTAATATACCATCAGCAATACCAGCAGGGGGATATTTAAACCTTATGCCTAATGTTATAACTTCAAATGCTTATGATGATTTATTAATAGAAAATAACAATGATTTTGGAGGATATACTTCTGGTTTAAAATCTAAAAAACCTATTAGTGCTCAATTTTCTATACATGCAGAAGGTCCTATAACATCATTTGCTTTAATAATAAGTTCATCTTTAAGAGGAGAATTATTTAAATTAGATAAAGTTTGGGTTGGGAGTGGAAATACATCTTCAATTACCCCATTAATAGATATTGATCCTAAAGAAACATTAAATTTATATGCTTATAATAGTGGAAATAATATAAGTGTTGCTACTATTACAAATTTTGTATGGAAAACTTATAACCCTGTAACGGGACCAGATGAACTTGAATCTTTAATTACATATCCATCAATATCATCTTCAACTTCTCCAAATACCCAATCTTTTATAGATAATAATTCTACAAAATATGGAATAGTTAGTACAATAGAAAATTTTCAAGAAGAATTTTATGATGGTGAATATAGTGGTAGTAATTTAAATACTATAATAACACAAACTAATCCATATAAAAATATACCACCTTCATCAGTTGCATTATATACTCAACCTGTAGTTAATGCTAATTTAGCAGGTGACTCTTCAGGATTATTTATTATTAATAATGATAATGCTTTTGATTGTAATAATACCACAAGTGGTACAGTATTCTTAACAAGATTAACTGATATATCATTATATGAGTATCAAAAGTATCAAATTTCTTATGATTTAGTAGTTTTAGATAATCCAAATAGTACAACAGCTGGGGTTTCTACTGACATACAAATAAATCCTGATGATCCAAGTAGTGGATTTTGGAAGGATACAAATAGTGGTTTAGGTGTTGGTGAATTTGCAAATAATGGGTCAAATGATATTCATACAGCCACAGCTACAATTAGAAGATCAATTTTTACATTTATACCTCCTAAATTTAACCAAGGAGATTCATCTTACCCATATGCTTTAGTTTTTGAAGTAGGTGAAGGAATGGAAATAAATGTTAATAACTTTGAAATTAAAGGTATTGGAGGAATTTATGGAGATGTAGTTGCTCAAATCCCATGGGATTTAAATGTAGTAAATAATTATAACCCACTAACATCAGGATCTTTTGATATTGCAAATACACAAAGTATTATGTTTGATACATCAGATTATAATCCTTTAAATAATAATGCATCTCAAAATAGAAAAAGTACTACACATTATCAATTATCTTATAATTCCTCTACAACTCCAGAAAATATAAATAATATAATAGCTGTAATGTATGAGCAATCATCTTCTGATTTTGCTGTTTTAACAGATAGCAATTATACAGCTTTTTCAGCATTAAATCCAACATACAGAGGAACTAAAATAAAAAGTTTAAATTATAATGAATTTACACCCTCAGGATCTGTAAAACCAATCTTATCATTACCTCCTCAACCTGTAAATTCAAAAAGAGCTGGTGTATCTAGTAGTGTTGCTGATAATTTTTTAGATGGGTCAACAGGTAGTTGGGCTGGTGATGATGTAAATTCAAGAATTTCAGCAGTAATTGATAAACACCCCCAATATATTGCTCACTTTGCAAGATCATTTGATCAGTTTAATGTTTATAATTCTCGTGAATTTACAGTTGATTCATTAATTTCAATTTCTATGGAAAATTTAGGAGGGCAAGAAATAACTCCTATTTCAATTGATATAGATGGATCTAATGCACATAAAAAATGGGTATCATCAGTATTTGAACCTGATAGAAAATCAGCAGTTTCATATACTCCTCAAAATAGTACTGCTGCTGGTCTTTTAAATTTAGAAACTTTACCTGTAGGTAATTATGATATATTAGGAGGTTCTGTACAATTTTTAACTTTAAATTCAAATGCTAAAAATAAAAATGTAACATCAGATGCCTATTTTTATAATAGAGGTGACACATCTTTAAGTCAAATAGCATTTACTGGTAGTATCTATGGAGAAGTATTAGCTTCCCAAATTATAGAAAGTGGATCTAATTATACTCAAGGAACATTAGAAATATTTCAACAAAGCACTGATGGAGATGGACAAGCTGGAGGCTTATTCCCAAGATTTAATACATCAGGAGTTTGTACATCTATATTAATTTCAGCTTCTTCACTTGCAAATGGAGCATTACCTTATGAAGTTTTATCCTGGAATTATAAACCTGGAGACACAGTTACAATTAATGCTGCAACGTTACAAAATATTGGAGGTTATGGTAGTGGAACAGGTAATGTTGTATTTACTCTATCTGAAAGAAATGTAACTGCTCCAAGTAGTATAACTGTAAAACAAGAAACAGGTATAACACAAATGGTAACAGCTAGTAATGTTACTTCTGTAGGTCAATCATATGGTTTCTTATTAAGTGGTAGTAGTACAACAGGATCAGAAGGTAACTTTTTACTACCTTTTGCAGAAGATGTACCTGAAGAAGGCTTTGTAGGATTAGAAGATTCAGCTAAATTATCAATTGGAGGTCCTCAATTAGCATTATTTCATTCATATAACCAATTAGTAGCTCAAGAATCTACAAGAGGACCTTTAGAATGTCCATTTAGTAATGTGTCATTTTCAAGAGCTTGGGTATTAGAAGGCATAGACCCAGCAGCCCCTGAAAATTATTACCAATGGTCTCCATCAGCATCTAATTGTCCTGCTTATGAAGATAACCAATTACCTTATCTTATAGAAAGAGGAGATGTATTAAGAGTTGAAGGTATCAAAAGTATTGCTAGTAAAACAACTAATAATTTAACATCATCTATTAAATTTACTGAAGATTTTACAGTAGAAGATGTAGAAAATTTCTACTATTCATCATCTGCATTTGCACCATCTCCAGGTCAATGTATTATAGGTACTTCTCCATTACCTTCTAATGTTCAGAATCCAAATGTATTACTTGGTAATCCACTCGGTAGTGGACCTTTTACAATAACACCAGCTTCTGCTACTAACCCTGCTGGTGGGAGTGGTATGTCATTTTCAGTTCAGGCATTTGCAGGTAAAGGAAATAATTCCTTTAGTTTATCAGCTGCTAGTTATACAGTAAATGGAACAGGAAATAATTATACAGTAGGAATGGAAATTACAATAACATCTGCTGAGATAGGTGCAGCATTTGGGATAATAGCTCCATTTGGTGATGTTGTAATTACATTAGATTCAAGTATGGTACAAACAGGAGGATTTGCAAATCCATGGATTGGAAAATTAGAATTAAACCCGGGTTGTGGTGGGGGTCAACAAGGTCCATATCAAACATATGATCAGGGAGCAATAGCATTTAATTTACCGACATTTATTAAAACTGATAGAAATCCATCTGAAGTATTATTAGGTTTAACAGGAGGTGCTGTAAGTAAATTTACAATAGTAAGACGAATAGAAAATGAAAGAAAAGTATTACTTAAAAATATACCAACTTCAATAGGATCAAAAGGGTTTTTACAACAAACAGGTGGGGGATATTTAATTCCTAAAGATTTAAGTGAAATACAAAAAGAAAATGCATTAAATATTATTAATCAATTAAGGCAGAAAAACGCATTTCCAGGTGATACAGCAACTGATAGTAATACATCTTCTAGTTAAGCTTGGAATAAAAACAAAAAAATTATATATTTATAACTAAAATACAATAACATGGGATATTTAAATAACCAGATAATAACAGTAGATGCTATTTTAACTAATAAGGGAAGACAATTATTAGCTAAAGGTGATGGAGCTTTTAACATAACACAATTTGCTTTATCTGATGATGAAATAGATTATACATTATATAATCCTACACACCCATCAGGATCAGCTTTTTATGGTGAAGCAATTCAAAATATGCCTTTAATGGAAGCATTTCCTGATGAGACTCAAATGATGAAATATAAACTAGTAACTTTACCTAGAGGAACTCAAGTAATGCCTATTTTAGCAGGTGTAAATGCTCTTAAAATACCTCAATTAGGTTCAGATACAGTTACTCCTTCTACATTAAATTATTTAGGAGGATCATCAGAAAGTACATCAGAACAATCCGGTTATTCATTTACAATATCAGATGTTAGAGTTTTAGCAGCAAACACAGGATTTGCTGCAACTGGAGTAGGTGATCAAGCTGCAATATTATTAAAAGAACAAAACGTAACACAAACTATTACAAATGGTACTTCAGTTTCACAAACTTTAATTGGTACTTCATTACAACTAATAGGAACAGGAAATAATGTATTATTTGGTACAGCTACAACTTTATTTGCTACTTTAACTGTAATAGGATTAGATAGTGGAGCAAGAGCACAAGTACCTGTAAATATAACAAGAACAACAACTAGAATAGCATAAAAAAATAAATTTAAAAATATGTCAGACAATAATAGAGGAGCTTTTATCCCATTAACAAGCGAAGAAGTAGTATTAAGTACTGATTCTGTTACTTCAGCTATGTGGAGTAATAATACCCCAACTTTAAGAAATTATTTTACAAGTTCAGCTCAAGTTGCTAGTGCTGTTGCACCTTATTATACTACGGTATTTCAAACAGCTTCTGTTGATGTAACTGCAGAAATTCAATTTGATGTAGCTTATTGTGATGCCCAAGGAAGTGGTAGTACATTTTTAAACCCCTTAGTAATAGGAACTTCTCCAACAAGAACTAATTATGGTCAATATAGAAATTTAGTATTAGGAGATGAAAATGCTAATTTTATATTTGGTAATCAATCATCTTCATATTTTTATGTAATAAATTTAGAAAGAGCAAGATATAAACAAAGTATTCTATTAGGAACATGGACATTAGTAATATCAGGTTCTAATGGGTCAGATGATGTTGTTTTAACAGATGATAGTATAGTAAATAATATAGCACAATTTTCAGATGCTGGAAGATATTATAATATTATATCGGGCTCAGCAGGAGTAGTAGCCCAAGGTTATGGAGGACAAGTAGATGGCTGGACTGAAAATTCAGGATCTTATGGTTGGATATTACCAGATGTTGATTTATTAATATTAAACGGTGAAGCTTTAGATGGAGCTGTAGCTGATGGAGGAATTGCTTTAGCAACTAGTAGATCTTATAATGCTCCTGGTGGAGCAGTTGGTAGTCCAATTGGTAATGCACGAACCTTTATTCAAGCTTTAAGTAGAGGAGGTTTAACACCATCATCACCTACTGGGTTTACATTAAATAGCCAAGAAAATTTATCATCTGATTTTATATTTTGTAGAGCTAGAAATAGTGAATTTAATTATTCAGCAAACCCATCATTTATTTCCTCATCAAACGGAGCAATTATATATGACACATTTATTGAAAATCCAACAACTTACATTACTACAGTAGGTCTTTATAACATATCTCAAGAATTACTAGCAACTGCTAAACTATCGAGACCATTAGAAAAAGATTTTACTAAAGAATTACTTGTAAGAGTTAAATTAGATTTTTAAGATGAATGGCAGCCTTCAAACAATTTAATACAAATCAGGTAGTAATAACTCCTTTTTATGCTAATAAGGGATTCACATTTGTGGGCTCTTCTATAACAGCATCCGATGTAGGTATACAATATTTACAAACAAAACAAGGTTCTTATACATCAGGATCAAATCCAACAGGATTTAGTAGTAGTCCTAGATTAGATAGTGTATTAGTTTTTAACTCAATTAAACAACTATATTATAGTAATTATTTAACTGCTTCAACAGGTGATCCAATTTCAACAGGAAGTTTAATTCCTGGAGTAACACCTGAATATGATGGTTTTATAGGAAACGTAACAGGTCCTAGATATGATAATTTTTTACAAACATCAGCAACTCAATCAAGATATTTTGCTCAATTTTCCTCCTCTTTAAATATAGTTGGTCCTTCTGTTATTTCAATTCCCTCAAAATTATTTGGAGAAAAAATACCATGTAGTACTTTTAATTTTTCATATACTTCATCTATAAATTATACTAAAAGTTTTGTACATGATGATGGAGAAGGAAATTTAATAGCAACTCAATCTGATTCATCTGGTAATATAGTATACACAGGTAGTGTAGGTCAAATATTTTATTCTCAAGGAATGGCTATACTAACAGGTCCTGATCAAGGGAATCTAACTAAGATGGCATCAAGTGTAATGAATGCAAATGGAGTAGGAAATAATAATTTAGATTCTGCATCAATAGCATTTTCATCATCTATAACTATAAGAGAAAATCAATATAAATGTGCTATTAGAGATAATGAATATTCATATACCACTAATCCATCATCTTTAAAATCATCAGGGCAGTTATCTCTTGATAATAATGCTCTATCATCTTCTATATCAACTTCTACATATGGTGATAATGGAAATACAGGTGCTTTTGTTTTAGCATATACATCTGTAACAGGAATAGGAATAGGAGGTTTAGCAACTGTAGTTGTAGACGCTGCTGGAAAAGTTACTAATATAACAACTCAAACACATGGTCAGGGATATGAAGTAGGAGATGAAATACAATTAGTTATGGATCAACCTACACCAGGTGGAGCAGGGGGACAAATTATACTTAATGCAACCGGAATTATTAATTTTATTTTAACTGAAAATAATGTTTCAAATGTATCTAGTAATTTAAACCAAAATGAAACATATTATGATTTTGCGACAGGATCAGACTTTACACCTTATGTAACTACTGTGGGGTTATATAATGAATCTTATCAATTAATAGCAGTTGGTAAAATGGCTCAGCCAATACCAGTTTCACTATTCACAGATACAACGTTTGTAGTAAACTTCGATACATGATAAATTGGATATATAAAAATCAGGAAGTAACAGAAATGTCAGACTTCCCAGATAATTCTTATGGGTTTGTTTATATAATTACCCATTTACCAACAGGAAAAAAATACATTGGAAAGAAAATATTGTATTTTTCTCGAAAAGTAAAATTAGGTAAAAAAGAACTTAAACAATATGAAGGGGTTGTAGGTAGAAGACCATCTTTTAAATTAGCAATTAAGGAATCTGATTGGAAAACTTATTGGGGTTCTAATAAAGAAATGAAAGAACTTATTAAATCCGAACCACCAGAAAATTGGGAAAGACAAATAGTTGAAGCTTGCTCATCAAAAAAACTTTTAACTTATTATGAATGTAAATATTTATTTATTTACCAAGCTTTAGAAAACCCAACAGAATTTTGGAATGATAACATTCTAGGAAAGTTCTTTACAAAAGACTTTGATTAGCCAAATACTTTTCGTATATTGCGCTATATGATTAATGAACTACTAGTAAATTTAGTAAATTCGGTACTTGGTACTGGAAAAAGAACAGCAAGAGGCAATCAAGCTTATACTTGTCCTTTTTGCAACCATGCTAAACCAAAATTAGAAGTTAATTTTTCAGAAAATAAAAAGGGATATAATCCATGGCATTGTTGGGTATGTGGTAAAAAAGGAACAAGAATATCTACATTATTTAAACAATTAAAGGCATCTTCTGAAAAATTTACTGAATTGTATAAACTAGTAGCAGAAGAAAAAGAATATGAAAATGTCACAACTAAATTAGATTTAAAATTACCTAAAGAATTTAAACAAGTTAAAGATAATGCAACAGATTTAGTTGGAAGAAAAGCGTGGAATTATTTAAAAAATAGAGGTATTACAATGGATGATGTTATTAAATATAATTTAGGATATTGTGAATATGGTTTATATAATAATATGGTAATAATACCATTTCATGATGAAAATGGTAAGTTAAATTATTTTACAGGTAGATCATTTGAAAAAGACCCATTTAGAAAATATAGAAATCCTGAAGCATCAAGAAATATAATTCCTTTTGAATTATTTATTAATTGGAATTTACCTTTAGTATTATGTGAAGGTCCTTTTGATGCTATTGCAATAAAAAGAAATGCAATTCCCCTATTAGGAAGTAATATACAAGGCTCTTTAATGAAAAAAATAATCAAATCATCAGTTAAAAAGATTTATATAGCATTAGATTCAGACGCAATAAAAAAAGCAATAAAATATGCTGAAGAATTTATAAATGAAGGTAAAGAAGTTTATATGGTAGAACTTCAAGGGAAAGACCCTAGTGAAATGGGATTTTATAACTTTACAAAATTAATCCAAACTACCACTCCATTAACTCAATATGATTTAATGGAAAAAAAATTACAACTTATATGAGTAAGAGAAACATTAAAAAGTCCTATAATAGGATTTTAGAAATTAGTGAAGATGCTAAGCAAATTACACTACCGGATTCTAGATATTACCGAAGAAACGGAAAATATTATCCATCTATAACTTATGTATTAAGTTGTTATCCTAAAGGTAAGTTTTTTCAAGATTGGTTAAAAAAGGTAGGATATAGTGCTGATTGGATTGTTAAAAAAGCAGGTGAAGAGGGTACACAAGTGCATGAAATGTGTGAAGATTATCTTAATGGTAAAGAATTAAATTTTTTACAAAATGGTATACCCATGTATAATCCTGATGTGTGGCAAATGTTTTTAAAATTTGTTGATTGGTGGGAAACTTATAATCCAAAACTAATTGAAACTGAAGTACATATATTTTCAGATGAATTAAAAGTAGCAGGTACTTGTGATATGGTATGTGAAATTGATGGTGAATTATGGATTATAGATTTTAAAACATCTAACCATTTACAAACGACATATGACTTACAAACAGCAGTCTATGGTAAATGTTATGAAGAATGTTTTGGTAAAACTCCTGATCGTTATGGTGTATTATGGTTAAAATCATCTAAAAGAGGACCTAAAGATGGTGCAATTCAAGGTAAAGGATGGGAAATGTATGAATCAAAACGCACACAAGAAGAAAATATAGATATTTTTCTTACAGTTAAAAGATTATTTGATTTAGAAAATCCTAAACATAAACCTGTATTTACTGAATTTAAAACTACAGCTAAACGAAAATTGTAATATTTATAACAAAATATTCATTTTATGATATCATTAGCAACATTATTAAAAGAAGCAACTGAAACTCCAAAAGCAATTATATTAGCTGGAGCCCCAGGTGCTGGTAAAGGGTATGTTTTAAAAGGTTTAGATTTAGGTGGAATAAAAGTACTAAACTTAGATAATAGTTATATTGCTAATTTAAAACAAGCAAATGTTTCATTAGATTTAAAAAATGCTACACCTGAAGAAAGAAGTAAAGGAGCTAAAGCAATGGCGGCTGCTAATAAAGCCTTTAAAGGTGATATAGCTAATACAATTGAAGGTAAAGAATCATTTATATTAGATGGTACTGCTGCTTCTTATAGAAAAACAGCTGAATTAAAAAATGAATTAGAAGAGGCTGGATATAAAGTACTTATGCTTTATGTTTATACTGATTTAGAACGTTCATTAAGACAAAACCAAGAGAGGTTTGAAAAATCAGGTGGTGAAGATAGAAGTTTAGCCCCAGCAATTGTATTACGTACTTGGAAAAATGTAACTGATAATTTACCAAAATATGCTGATTTATTTGGTTATAATTTTGTAGCAGTTGCTAATACCTTAGAAGGTCAAAGAATTCAAGATATAGAAAAAATCATAAAAAAATATCTTGAACCATTTAAACCAACAGGTACAAAACCAAAATCACCATCTCAAGTAGAAAAAGATAAAATAAAAAAAGCTGAATTAAATGCTGAAATTCAAGATATGTTAAGTGATGAATTTTTATTTGATACAATTGAATACACAATGTCTAAAGAAGAAGCACAAATGAGATTAAAACAATTTTTAAATGGGTAAAATAATAGCAGCATATGGTGGTGGTTTTAAACCACCCACTAAAGGTCATTTTGAAATAGTAAAAAATGCACTTAATGATTTCCCTGAAATTGATGAGTTTATAATTTATGTTGGTAGTAAAGAACGTGATGGAATTGAGCAAGCTGAAGCTATATTAGTTTGGGAAATTTATCAAAATTATTTAGCTAATAAGGTTAATATTCAACCTTCATCTTCTCCAATTGGAGATGTTTTACGTCTAGCTAAAAATAACCCACAAGATAAAGTTTATTTTATTATTGGTTATAGAGAAGGAAGAGATGATGATATGAAAGATATAGCTGCAAGAACTTCAAATTTAAAAGAAAAATATCCAAATCTTGAAGTTAAAGAAATGCCTACATTTGACCCCAATGTAAGTGGAACTAATGCTAGAAAAGTAATTGGTAATGAGGAAGAATTTATAAAATTTTTACCATCTGAAGTAAAAGAAAAGTCAGAAATATGGAATATTATAAGACCTGTTGTTAATGAAAGAATAGTAGATGATAAAATTGAATGTGATAATTGTGATTGGAGTTGGAAAATAAAAGATGGTGGTGATGATTTATATATATGTCATAAATGTGATTATGATAACACTCCACGTATAAATGAAAATGCCACATACTCTAAAAATATAAATTATAAAGAAATGATTAAGGATTTAACTAATTATATGTTAGATCAGGATAGAAATATAGAACCACTACCTAAATTAGAATTTATAGATGGAGACGTTGAAAATGCTAGTGAATTTTTTGGTAAAACAGCGTATTATGACCCAAATACTCAAACTATAGTATTGTATACAGAGGGTAGACATCCTAAAGATATAGTGCGTTCATACGCACATGAAATGGTACACCATACTCAAAATTTAGAAGATAGATTAGAAGGTATTACTACTACTAATACTACTAAGGATGATAATTTAGACAAAATTGAAAGAGAAGCTTACACAGATGGTAATATGACTTTTAGAAATTGGACAGATACGTTAAATGAAGATAAAGATTATTTTGGTTTAAATAAATTTATTAATGAAGTAGCAAATGCTACTAAATATAAAATATTCTCTGATATGGATGGTGTATTAACTGATTTTGACGAATCTTTTAAAAAAGCATCTGATGGTATGTCTCCTAAAGATTATGAGAAAAAATTTGGTAAAGATAAATTTTGGGAATTAATTGATGGTAAAGGTGTTGGTTATTGGGTAGGAATGCCTTATATGCCTGATGGAGAACAATATTGGAATTATATTAAAAATTATGATGTAGAATTATTATCATCTCCTTCAAGATCATCTACATCTAGATTAGGTAAAAGATTATGGGTTAGAAACAATATCCCAGGTATAAAATTAACATTAGCCCAAGCAGCTAAAAAACAAAACTATGCTGCCCCCAATCATATATTAATTGATGATAGAAAGTCAAATATAGACCAATGGAAAGCACAAGGAGGAATTGGTATATTACACACATCAGCAGCTAATACAATTCAACAACTAAAAAAATTAGGATTATAATGGATGAAAATGTTTTAAAGAAAGAATTTGGCAAAAAAGATGTGCAACGTCTTAGAAATTTAATGACCGGAAAATCTAGGGATAAAATAGGCCAAAGTATAGGTTATAGTAAAAAACAATCTTTTTATAAAGAAGGAGATATTTGGGAAGAAAATGGTCGTAAATGGACCATTAAAGATGGAATAAAGCAAAATATTACTAAATTAGATAAAGCAAAAAAATCCCATATAGTTCCTTTATTTTGCCCCAAATGTAAAAAAGTAATGAATAATGATATGGATACTACTTATTATACAGCAGCCAATCAATGTTTTAGTTGTTTTAAAAAATTTGAAACTAATTTAAAAATAACAGGATTATGGGATGCTTGGAATAATAAAACCATTAATGGTAATATAGATTATTTTATATCTTGGTATAAGGAATGGGTAATGGATTCAATTACTACATCAAATAATTCATATGTATCAGAATATGGTGATGTTGAAACTTGGAAAGGTGGGGCAAATAAAGAAAAAGCAATGAAAGCCTTAAACAAAACTATTAAAGAGTGGGAAGAAGCAAGAAAATAATGTATATTTATAAATAAAACACAATGGACAATTTTGATGTTACAAAATATTTTAAAAACCAATATATAAACGAAGCATATTCATTACCTAATTCTGATGAAATGGGTAAAGAAGAAGATGCTAAAATATTAATGTCTAATATAGAAAAGGCAATTGGTAAAATTGATGATGGGTTTGGATCTGGAGGATATAATGGTAAAGATGGATATTACTTAAGAGTATATAGTTTAAGATATTGGGAAGATAAAGAGGTAAATGCTGTTAAAAAAGCAATTGATTTAACAAATAAACAGACTGAAAAATATAATTTTGAATTCCATGATACAACGGATTTTGAAACAGATATAGATGATGATCGAACATGGCCTGCTTCAATATCTTTTTTTGCTGAAGAAAAATCAATAGACGAAATTGATGTAGAATCTTATTCTCCAAAAACATATGCAAAAAGAATTGCTAGTGGAGATATTACTATTGAAGATGCAATGGAAGAAACAGGATTTCCTTATACCACATTAATGACAATGGTTAAAAAAATTAAAAATGTAGGTAAATCATTAAATGAAGGTTATGAAGAAATGATATTTAAATACTTAAATAATTTAAGAGATTCAGGTGTAACTAATATGTTTGGAGCTAGTCCTTACTTACAGGATGAATTTGGACTAGATCGAAAGGAATCAAGAGAAATGTTAGCAAAATGGATGAGAAGTTTTGATGAAGATAAAAATGAAATTGATAGAGATAGAATTTTTATGAAAGGTAAAGTAGATGAAATAGACATGAATGATCCAGTACTTGTAAGAACAAGAGCTGATAGAGCTAAAATGGATAAATTTGAAAAAGATCAAGAACAAAAAATACAAAATGCTAAATTAGGTGGAGCAAAAGAAAAACCACTTAGAAAGTTAGCTAATATGGGTAAAATTGCTTTTCTTGAAAAAGAAAAAGAGCAATTAATGAGAGATATGGAACAAGAAGCTGAACCAGAAGGTGGTCCAATTGCTGATGAATATGGTAGAAAATTAAATCGTATTGATCAATCAATTGCTAAATTAAAAGGTAGAAAAGAAATGACTTATGATCAAGCAATAGCTGAAGGTCATAGTTTAGAAGATAAAGATATAGAAGTATTAAAAGATGCATTTAATGTACTTTTTGTCCAAAATCCAGATTGGAAAGGAAGCAGTGATCTTAGAAGAATTATTCAAAATTTAATAGATACTAATGATGTTTCAGGAATTCAAGAAATAGCAGAAACTATTAAATTAGGAGAAGGTATGATTGAAGAAGAACTTTGCGCTAAAGGTAAAGCATATCGTAAACGTAGAATAGCTGCAGGTGAAAAATCATCTGCTTATTTATCTGGTCGTGCTGTTAAAGTATGTAAAGGTCAAATGAGTGGTAAGAAAAAGAAAAAATGATTAAACTAGCAAATATACTATCTGAAATTGAAGAAAAAGATAATAATAGAGTACCTGAAGCAGAGTTAATTTTACCTAGAGGTAAAAAAGTAATTCTACAAGCTGAAGACACAGATTATAAAAGAGGTTTAATAGTTGAATTATTAGATAATGGTGGTTATGAAATGGCTTATTGGTACGATAAACCAGACAAACCCTACCCCGTTGAGATTTTAGTTGATGGTCAAAGTATCAAACCAGATGGTAAAATCGTTGAAATGAAATTTCACCCACAAGATTATTATGATGAACAAGATGTAAAAGAAAATATAGCACCAAATCATGATGGTAAAGCAGCTCCTTATGGGTCTGGATATGAAAGAGTTAAAAAAATAGTTGATGAATCTTTACGTGATTGGTTTAAAAAAGAAAATTGGGTAAGAATTAATACATCAGGTAACATATCAGGTGATTGTGGTACTATGAAAAAAGGTAAAGCTACTACTAGATGTTTACCTAAGAAAAAAGCTCAATCTTTAACTAAAGCCGAACGAAAAGCAACAGTAGCTAAAAAAGTTAGAGGAGATAAAAAAGGTAAACAATTTGTTAAAAATACAAAAAAAGCAGAATACAAGAAAAAATAATAAAATCACGCAAAAACACGTAATTAGAAAAATTTTTTATATATTTATAAATAAACCCAACTAAACAACAATATAAAATGAAAAAATCGGAATTAAAAGAAATTATTAAAACTGCGTTCTTAGCAGAAGATAATGACTCTAAAAAAGGAAATAAAGAAGAGCAAAAACGTATGGAAGGTGCTATTCGTGATGATAGAGATCATATTAAAGATCTTGAAAAAGATATTAAAGATAATGAAGATAAATTATCAAAACTTAAAAAAGACGAACCTAAAGACGTTTCTGAAGAAATGAAAAAGGATGACGATGTTAAAGAAGCTATGAGAGATGAAGTAGATGAAGAAATGAAAGATGATATGGATGAAGCTATGAGAGGTGGATCTTACATGGAAGAAGATGACTTAGATGAAATGATGAGAGGTGGATCTGCATACGAAGAAGATGATATTAAAGCAGAAGCTGTAGAAGATGACGTTGATGTAGATGTTGATGAAAAAGAAGATATTAATGTTGATGTTGAAGATGATATTGATATTGATGATGTATCTAAAAAATCAGAAATTGAAGTTGATTCAGAATTAGCAGGAGAAGATGCTGATGTATCTGCTATATTAGGCCTTTTAACTAAAGCTCAAGCAAACGCTAAAGATTTAGGAGATGAAAAATTAATGGATCAAATAGGAAATACAATTACTTATTATACTAGAGCTCATGTTGTTAGTGAAACAAATGAAGATTTAGAAAGTGGTGCATTTGGTGATCCAATAGATGCTAAAGTAGGTGTTAATACAGGTACTGGAGACACAGCTAGTATGTTAGACGCAGAAGCAGCATTAAATCTACAAGAAGTAGAAAGATTTAGAAAATTAGCAGGATTAATTAAATAATAGTTATTAACAAATAAAATTTATAAAAATGGAAACTCAATTATTAAAAGAACAGTTAGATGCATTATATGAAACTTTTTCAATCGAACATGGAGGCAAATCAAAAGCAGCTCATGGTCGTGCAAGAAAAGCATTAGGTGGTATTAAAAAATTAATATCAGATTATAGAAAAGCATCAGTAGCTGAAGATAAAAAATAAATAAATGATTAACGAGCGTAAATTATCTAAATCAGAACTCGAAAAACGAGAAGATATCATAATGAAAATGAAAGGAAACAAACGTGACCTTGTAAAAAAATATGGTAAAGATGCTGAAGCGGTAATGTACGGACGTGCTACTAATATGGCTAAAAAACAAACTAAAGAAATGAGAGATCCTAAGTTAACTGAATTAATCAAAGATGCTTTAAAAAATCCTAAAAAAGCCGATTTAAATAAGGATGGTAAACTATCAGATTATGAGGAAACAAGAGGAGCTGCTATTGAAAAAAATATAGAAGAAGCACTTAATCCAGAAGTATCTCGAAAAGTAAATAGTTTTATTAAAGCAATGGCTAAAAGATATGGCTATTCAGAGCAAGATGCTGTATTCGCTATTATGGCTGCTTTAAAACAAAGAATGATGGATGGTATCAATGAGGATAGAAAAGCTAAAGAATACATTAAATCTATTGAAGATAAAGATGAAAGAGAATCTGAAAGAAAAAGGATGTTTGATAATCCTGAAGAGAAAGATTTTACTTATGATTATGAAGATATAGGTCAATTTTATTTAGAGGGTTTTAATAAACCACATTCATTAAATAATAGTGAATTAGAAAATTTAGGTAAACAGGTTGTTGATAGATTATATAAAGGAGATATTGGTGCTGCTTATGATGATATTGTTTTTAAAAAAAGAGGTAAAGAAAGAATGGCAGAATTATCCGAAGATTTAGATTTAGGTCATGAAGATAATGAACCAGGTATGATTAAAGGTGACTTATATCAAATTGGTAAAGCATCTATGAAGTTATATAAAGTATTGGATCAATTTGATGATATGGGTGAAGTTGATTTACCTTCATGGTGGCAAAGTAAAATATTTAAGGCAAAAGAGGCTGTAGTTGGTGCTCAAGAATACCTTGAATTTGAATTAAACGAGCCACGAATTGATACCGTAGTTGACGTAGCTACAGACGTAGTAAGCGGCGATAATATAGAGGTCATAGATGATATTGATATTAATGAAACCGTTGAAGATTACATTACATCTGTAGACGATTTAAACGAAAAAAAACATATGAAAAATAAAGATTTAGAAGAATTGTTAACAAAAGCAATTAAAGAAGGTTTACCTAAAGGATTTTGGGATAAAAAAATCGATGCTAAAGATGAAGACCAAGATGGTAAAGTAGATGAATCATATGATAATTTAGTATCAAAAATTAAAAAACAAGGTAAATCAGATAAAGCAGCAAAAGCAATTGCAGGTGCAGTAGCATCTTATAAAGCAAAAGGCGGAGGAAAAGGTCCAACAGCAAAACAGAAATAATATGACAGCGGCAGAATTAAGGGAAAAGATTAGATTACTTGTCCCAACGCTAGTTGGTAACAAAAAACAAGCTGAAGCAGCTGCGATTGAATATGATGAATTTGCTAAATTTCCACAATTAAAAAGAGTAATAGTTGATCTATTAACTCATGAATTTGATAATTTTGTAGCATCAATTGACTGGGTTGCTCCTAAACCTACTACATTTAGAATAAATTTAAAAAACGATTTTAATTTTTATTTAATATTTACAAGAACAAGTTGGATAGCTCAAATTGAAGGTAAAAAATATTATTTACTTAACTTACCAGAAGAAGAAAGAGCTATTGATGCTATTGCTCGTATTTTACGATATGGAGCTCCTAATACAGGAAGTGATGAAGAAAATGGTTCTGAAAGTGGGGGAGCAAGTGAAGATATTGACGTAGAGGATAACATAGACATAGAAGTATAATGGATATTATAACAAAGTATTTAAATAGGGTTTCATATAAATTCCCTAAAGGATATCCTGACATGAATAATGATCAGGATGTTTTGTTGTTGGAATCTCTTATTAGTAAAGCTATAGGTGAAAAATTTAGTTTAAAAGAAGAAGTACCTAATATGTCTGGTACAAAAAAAGCCGTTGCTTTAATTTCTCAAGAATTAGGAAATGAGTATGGTATAAGACCATTACCTTCTAAACCAAATCGTTTATCAGCACCTGGTATTAAAGATCCTTCTACATTCATAGATATAATCAAAAAAACATTTGGGCCCGAAACTGATATTACTACTTTAGGGCCAAGACAAGGTCAAAACCCAAGTGGTAAATTTCCTATGTTTCAATTTGATACAGAAGAATTTGGTCAAGTAAATATGTTAGCTAGCTTTAGTGCACCCGGAGGAGCAGGCAAATCTAATGAAGCTGTATTTATAGAAACTTTAAATAATTTAATTGTTCAAGCAGGTGAAGAAGCTAAAATAGTAATAAAATCACCAGAACATACTGAAACATTTAATAATGTAACTCAGGTTGAAGATTCATCAAAAACAGGAGCAGGAAAAGGAGATAAATCAGATGCACAATTTTTATCTAATGGGAAGGTAGTATCCAATATATCTTTAAAACAAGATGGAGGGTTTAGATGGGCGTCAGTTGCTTCAAATTTTCCGGATTTTATAAAAACTTTCCAAGAAAAAGCATTTGCTGGTCAAATAGATGGATTTGAATTAATCCCAAACCCTGATGTTAAAGGTAAATATTTAATGTCTAATTCAAATACGGGGGAAAGAGTTACTAAAGTAATAATACCTGATTTTATTAATGAAAAGGATCAAATAAGTTCATTCGTATTTGGGCCAGAAACTCCAAAAGTTATAGTAGTATCTAGATCATGGAAAGAAGATGATTTTAAATTAGAAGGAGATACTATAACAGTACAAGCTTCTCATATCTATAAAGATTTAGATGATATTGAAAAGGGAGGTATATCTCCTGTATTTACAATAGCCCAACATCAAAATAAACCAATTGGATTAGATTATAGAATATATCCTGCTAATATGGCTAAAATCGGCCCTAGAGCTAAAGGGATTGAATTATCAATTAATGATATAATATAAATAATATGTGTAAAAAATGTGGATGTGATACGTGTGAAACTGAAAGTACAATGTTAGTACTTAATGAGAGCAAAGCTCCAGCGACTATATTGTCTGAGGGTTTAAAGCACCATATAGACACTAATAAACCGCTTACTGAGCATTTATATCGTGCTGGCTCACGTGCTTACTTTGATTTATTTGCAGAAGCAAGATCATTATATAGTAGAGGTATTTTAGAATTTACTCATGAAGATGATAAAGCTTTACTTACAGAAACTAACTTAGGTCATTTTGGCATGTTTGAAGGTAAAAAAGTGCCTTTAGATTTTCCTATTGAATTAAATGAGCAAATGGATCTTGAAGATGAGTTAGCAAATATGGAATTTGGAATGGATTATGATCAATTAGGTGATAATGAAAAAGAATGGGTTCGTGATGAAATGGACAATATGTCTATAAGAGAATCAGATTCTAAATATCCAAATTTTGATTTAAATAAAAACATAAAATATC
>Ga0209634_1000777_pt1 | contig 24193 bp, 25 predicted proteins | sample LinPmetageLP40_FD_184043 | JGI IMG/M metagenome (GOLD analysis project Ga0209634, IMG submission 184043) | Marine viral communities from the Pacific Ocean - LP-40 (SPAdes) (version 2) | ecosystem: Environmental > Aquatic > Marine > Oceanic | place: Pacific Ocean | collected 2010-08-26 | reverse complement strand
ATGGTGGGCGTTCTGAGGACATACCTTTAAACAGGCAGGGTTACATGTGGGTTTGTGCTGAACATCAAAAGAACGCGATAGAGCGACGTGATTTGGCCCGATTAGAGGATGATCCGTTTTATCAAAGGAAGTTGAGGTTTTTGGATGAACAAGATGCTGGGTAAGGGCGAGGAAGCTTTACGCGAGGCTGCTGAATTAATTACGGGGCCGAGGCAAACGACTTATGGTTCACCTGACGAGAGTTTTGGCAAGATAGCGAAGTTGTGGACTATGTATAAGGGGACGGAATTTACGCCGTATGACGTAACTTATATGTTGTTTTTGTTAAAGGTTAGTCGGCTGATGAACGGTTATCATGAGGACAGTAATCGTGATGGCATGGGGTATTTGGCTTTAGGTGCGGAAATGGCTGAGGAATGACATTTTTTTCACACAAACCCCCTGTTGTTCCCCAGCAAAAGATCGCAGTATTTAAGCCGCCAGTTATGTCTGTGCGCGGTGATCGTCAGTTAGTTAGCCGTGTAAAGTATGAGGCGAGTATTGAGGCAAGAAAGCAGGGCGTTAAGACTTCTGCGAAAACAGAAAGAAAGCCTAACGGTTGTTTGTTTAAGATGGCTGGCGGGTTTTTTGACTTGGATGGCTTTTGGTGTGTTCGGGCATCTGGGCATGAAGTTAAGGTCACGCGTGGAGCGCCGCGCAAAATTATGAGTATGCTTTCTGAAAAACAGAAGGCTGATTTAAACAGAAACCGCCTACGAGCAAGACGAGCAGGGATAAGATAATTTCTAAAGCATTGGCAAATTTTGTTGGAGGTTGTAATACGAAATCTTCAAAATGGCCTGATCCGCCTACAGGACCAACTGCTGCGTTTTAGTTTGCATTTTTCAAATTAAAACCACAGGAAGATCACTGCCATGATTGACGTTACTGACAAAAGCCTTACGCTTTCTCAGCGTATTGAGGTAGCCAGCGCTTTTAAAGCTGGTTTTGAATTAGACGCAGAAGATGTGCGTTTTATTCACAAATCCTTGACAGAATTAAGAAAAAACGTCGTAATTTCTGTCTCTGCGGAAGAAGTTTACTACAAAAAAAAGCTGCAAAGTCTGCAAGAAAAGCACAAAGCAAGGCTGAATGTCCTTCAAGGCGTTCTGGCCGTGAATGCTGTAGCTACAATAACAGGAGTAATGGTTTGGTTGACGTAAATTACACACCAGACGGGCAGACTATTGTTAAATTTATGTCTGATCCGTCATTTGTGCGCGGATTGCAGGGGCCAATTGGTTCTGGCAAGTCCGTGTGCTGTGTAATTGAGTGTTTGAGGTTAATGTTGGGTCAGGAACGCAGCATTGACCTCAAAACAGGCAAGCAAACTGGCCCTAGAAAGTTTAGATTGGGCGTAATTCGCAATACAACGCCACAATTAGAAACAACCACTATGAAAACGTGGCTGGATTGGCTTCCTGAGAATGATTTTGGGAAAGTGAGGTGGAGAGCGCCGTTTCGCCAGGATATTCGTATTCCAGAAATTGATCTTGAGGCCGAGGTTTGGTTCTTGGCCTTAGACCGTGATGAAGACGTGCGTAAGTTGCTGTCGTTTGAATTTACTGCTATATGGTTAAATGAGGCGCGTGAACTTAGCCGCGAAATCGTAACTGCCGCAATTTCTAGAGTAAAGCGATACCCCCGCATGATTGAAGGGGGGCCGACACGTTCTTGTGTGATTATGGACACAAACGCGCCTCACGAAGAACACTGGTGGGCTATTATGTCTGGTCAGGCCGAGGCCCCAGATTGGATGACAGAAGATGACAGGCTTACACTTATTAAGCCCGAAAACTGGACATTTATGACCCAGCCGCCAGCGGTTGTAGATAAGTTTGGACCTAGCGGCGAACTTACTGGGTATGAACTAAATCCAGACAGAGAAAACGCTAAATTTACAGATGTAACTTATTATACTGATCTACTTCACGGACAGACCCGCGATTGGATTAGAAACATGCTGCAAAACAATATAGGGCGCATATTTGCTGGGCGTCCTGTATATCGCGGTTTTTCTGAGAAAATGCACGTTGCCGACGAACAATTTGGCGCAACAGAAGGATTGCCAATACATATCGGTATAGACTTTGGATTAACCCCAGCGGCGTCATTCGGTCAGGATGTAAGAGGCCAAGTGCGGGTTTTTGACGAACTGGTAACGAGAGATACAAACGCCAAACAATTTGCCACCCTTCTCAGCAATCATATCAAAGAGCATTATTATGGGTACTCTATTGTAATGACAGGCGATCCGCGTGGCGAAGACCGCGCTACTACAGATAGCGTTACGCCATACCAGATTTTTAAAGCAGCGGGACTAGATGTGCAGCCAGCTTGGTCAAATGATCCCATTATTCGTGTAGGGGCTGTAGAAACTCAGCTAAACACACTCATAGACGGTAGACCCGCTTATTTTCTGTCTCCAAACTGCACATATTTGGTTAATGCCAAAAAAGGCGGGTACTCTTACCTCAAGGATCGTGAGGAAATCGATAAAAAATCAATTTACAGCCACGTCAGCGATGCAGAACAGTATATGTTTCTCAGAATGGGCTACGGCAAAAAAATAATTGGGCGTAATCCACACGCCAAACCGTCGATACAGGCAAATCGCAAGCAAAACCTGTTTAATCGCGGTAGTTCTATGACCGCAAGACAGCAAAACAGGCAGTCAATTCTTTCCAGAGGTAGATAGGCTTGACTTAAAGGCATGATAAGCAAAGCGTCCCGATAATTAGAGTTATTTGGAGCAAAGTTGTGTGCACAAATGAAGCAAGCAAGCAGATGGGCCACACCTTAATAGGGCAAAGTGCGGGCTTTCGCAAAGGGTCTGGTAGCAATCCGCTACCATTAGAGCAACTTGCTAGAAAACTTTCAGACCAATCAGGCATACCGATGCCAATTTCAAAAGTAGCTTCAAAAACTCCAGCTTACGCAGCGGCTTCATCTGCAAGGCGAACAGCATCAAGTGGTGCAAAAAAAGTTAGAAAAGTAGCGCAACCAAGAGGCAGTGCCGGTTTAGTTGGCGGCAGAAACTTTTTTGGAGGTTAAATTATGTGTGAACCAATAACAATGATGGCTATGGCAACAGCAGCTAGTGCTGGTGCTACTGTTCATTCAACAAAACAAGCTAAAAAAGCAGCTAATCGCCAAGCAACAGCAGCAAGAAAAGCGTCAGAAGAAACTAAAAATGCAGCAGATGCGGAAGCCGCTAAATCAAGTACAGCAGCTTTATCAGCAAGAAATGAAGAATACGCTTCTCGTCGCGGAGCAATGGCAACAAGCAATAAATTTAAGGGCAATGGCGGTTTGTTTTCTAGCCGTTCTTTCTTTGCAGCGTGATTTAACATGATGGATGCTAAAACAATCGTAGAACGCCGCAATCACGCAAAAGCGGAAAGGCAAAGGCTAGAAGGTCTATACGACGATGCTTTGCGTCTAACTATGCCAGCCCGTAAGCGTTTTCACATGCTTAATCCTATAGATAAAGCAGAAGACATATTTGACGAAACTGGCGCAAATGCTGTGTCAGAATTTGTGTCCAGAATGCAAGCTGGCTTAATGCCGCCGTTTACCGAGTTTGTTAAACTTGATGCGTCTTCAATGATTGATCCAAGGGATAAAAAAGCTGTCAATCGTGATTTAGACGAAATTAATAAGTTTGTGTTTGAAGAAATCTGGAACTCTAATTTTGCCCAAGAAACCGCCGAAAGCCTACACGATATGGCTATTTCTACGGGCGTTCTTTTGTTTGAAGAAGGCAAAGGCGATAGTGCGTTTCACCATCGCGCAATTCCAATAACAGACGTTTATATTGAGCGTGGAGCCGATGATATGATTGGCGGCGTTTATCGTTGCCAAAAAGTCAAAGCCCAGCATTTGCCTATTCGCTATCCCGATATGAAGTCCGAGCAGATGATGAAAACCTATTCGGACATAACGAATAGTGCGGATAAAGAACTGGATATTATTGAATATACATACCGCGATTATACAGCAGATGAAGAATGCCATTACAGCGTAGTTGTGTGCGAAAATCACAGTGAAATCCTGCAAGTGCGTAAAACCAAAGGCGCAGGGTCTAATCCATTTATAGCATTTCGCTGGTCTACGGCAGCGGGAGAAACTTGGGGGCGCGGTCCCCTGCTTAACGCTATGGGCGCAATCAGAACCACTAACCTAATGGTGGAAATGATTTTGGAAAACGCAGCAATGTCGATTGTTGGAATGTACCAAACAGACAACGAAGGCACTGTAAACGCTGACAATATTTCTCTTTTGCCAGGGACTATTATTACTAAGGAAATTGGAAGCCGTGGGCTTGAGCCAATTACAGGCAGCACAGGCAATTTTAATATGCAAGACGTAGTGTTAGGCGATCAGCGCCTAAACATTAAACGTGCCATGTATAATGATATGCTGTCTGATCCCAACAAAACGCCAGCCACAGCTTATGAAGTTTCAGAGCGTATGGCTGATTTAGCGCACCGCACCTCTGCGGGGTTTGCGCGAGTGTTCTATGAATTTATTCAGCCTTACATGCGTCGAGCTTTGTATCTTTTAGAAAAACGCGGCGACATTCAGTTACCTGTTGTAAATGGTCGCGCTATTCAAATCAGAGCTATTTCTCCTTTAGCGCAAGCTCAACACGGGCAAGACGTACAAAAGTTAATGCAGGACTTTCAAATCCGCGCTCAAATGTTTGGGCCGCAAGCTGCAACCCAAATGTATAATCTGGAAGAATTGCACACTTGGATGCAGGAGCGCATGGGTTTGGAAACCAAGCTTTATAAGTCTGCGCCAGAAATAATGAAGTCTATGCAAGCGCAAGCTGAAATGATGCAGCAAGCGCAAATGGAACAAGCGCAAGCAGCAGCGCCACAGCAACAAGGTCTGATGCAATGAGCGGAGTTAGAAAAAGCAGAGTAGGAACGTCGAAGGAAGGCCACAACGCTAAATATATGCGAAAAAGCGGGTTTCCTAAGCTAACTACTTATTTTTCGTCTGAAGGCAGAAACTTCATGAACCAACACGGTAAAATGTATTCAAACCTTCAAAAAAATGCGCCGACAGTTGAAAGCCTTAAAGCAGGAGATCCTCATAAATTTACAGTGGGGGAATATCATAATCGTCGTGCAGCTTTGGATAAATGGTCAGAAAACTATGGGAAAAAGAAATGAAAAAAAAGCCAACTAAAAAAGGCGGCAAAGGCGGCGGTACAGGTTATTGAATAACCACGCTGTAAAACGAAAAATCGAGGAAGTTCGGTCACTGGCTGAAAACTCTATTGACGGTTACGGGCGTCCTCAGAAAGCTGAAGAACAAATAAACATACTCTGCCGAAACGTACTGAATACCGACGATGGCGATGCTCTTATGGATTACATTAAATCCATATCTATTAATGCCGTTATGCACCCGTCCTGCACAGATGCAGAATTAAGGATGCAAGAAGGCATGAGGCGTCTAGCTGGTATTCTTGATTACAGACGTAAAACAAAACCAAAAGGCAGATAAAATGCAGGACAAAACGCCCAAAGGACGAAAAGCTAAAGGTAATCTTCATAGCCTTGGTTCTCATTTACCGCCAGTGCCAGCAACTAATCCTATTCTACCTACAAGCGTTACTAGGCATGTAAACGCAATGAACCACATTTCGCCCAAAGCACAGGCTATTATTCGCAGATTAAGAACGAACCCTAAAGGAAACTAAATGACTGAAGAAGCTGCCACTACATCAGAAGAAACATCACAGGATACTGGGTCGATGTTCCAGCCCGATACGGAAGCACCCGCATCGGCAGATAACGCACGTCCAGATTGGTTATTGGAGAAATTCAATTCGCCCGAAGATCAAGCCAAAGCGTATAACGAATTATACGGGGCATATTCAAAGAAAACAGATGATTTGCGTGAAGAAGTCAAAGCGGAAGCTGCGTCAGATTACGCTAAATCTTTGGGCGTACCAGAAAGCCTTGATGACTATGCGTATCCCGAAGGATTTCAGTCACCGCCAGAAGAAGTAGATCAAACTTTACGAGAATGGGCCAAAACCAACAATGTTGGAGAAGATGCTTTTAAAAGCCTGATTTCTGACGTTTACGCAAAAACACAAACCAGTTTTGACGCAGAAGTTGAAAAGCTGGGCAAAAATGCAGAAACCAGAATTGAAAAAGTCAACAAATGGGTATCTGCCAATGTTGACGAAAAGCATTTTGAAAAAGTGTCCAATATTATGACGGACGCAAGTGGCGTCGAATTTTTTGAATATATAATGAATAAAAACGCAGATCGTGGATTTGCGCCTGACGATATTCAAACAAGCCAGCAAAGCAAGCCTTTAACCCGCGATGGCATTAGGGAAATGCAAGCTGATCCCAGATTTGGTGAAAACGCTGAATATACGGCTATGGTGCGCCGTAATTGGGAAATGTATTCTAAGCAGCAAGGACTTTGATTGTTAGAGAAATGCGCCCCGAAGATGTAGGCGTTTGTACTGTTCTTGGAATGCAATTGCACCAAGAAGGGTATTTTAGTGACTTGGACTTTGACAAAAACAAAATGTTTTCCGTTTGGCAGCAAATTGAGCAGGACAATTTCTGCGGCTTTGTTGCAGTAGATAAAAACGGCGACATTGCTGGCCTTTTTGTCGGTTTGGTTTGTGAGCATTGGTTTGGCAAGGATTTGCTGGCGTCTGATTTAACACTGTACGTTACGCCCTTTTACAGAGGAACTAGCGCAGCAATGAGATTGCTGAAAGCTTATGAAAAATGGGCAAAAGCAAAAGGCGCTAAAGTTATTAGCCTGGGCGTTTCTACTGGAATTACAGCAGAAAGAACGGGAAAATTTTACGAACGTATGGGTTTTAATGACGTAGGAAAGTTTTATCGGCGTAGAAGTTGACTTTGAAATACTTTTAGCGCAGCGGTTTTTTTGTCGGCCCCGAAGATCGCAAACGGCTCCGCAAGGAATACCCGCGATGTTGATTAGAGGAACACCCGCTTTGTTCCTGTAATTCAACTGAGGCTAAAAAAATGGCATCTACAATCTCCAATGCGTTTATTGAAGAATATAACGCGGACGTACACTTACTGTATCGTCAGTATGGTTCTCGCCTAGCTAACACTACCCGCAAAGGTACTGTGCAAGGCTCGACTGTGCATTTCCAAAAATTTGGAACACTGTCGGCAAATACTAAAACTCGTAATGGCACACACACGTTTCTTGATCCAGCGCACAGCAAAGTTTCTGCAACTATGGCAGATTACTACGTGCCAACGCTGATCGATGATCTGGATATGCTCAAAGAGAACATCGATGAAAAAGGCGCACATGCGCGCGCTCACGCTGCTGCTCTTGGCAAAAAGACAGACGAAGTTCTAATTGCAGCAATGGAAACTGGCGCAAACTCTACTGACGCTGGTGATGCTACAGGCGTATGGGATTTTAACACAGCAATGTCTGTTGTGACTAAATTCTCAGTCAACGAAGTGCCTGACGATGGCAATCGTTTCTGTGCGCTGCACCCCTACGCATGGGCGCAATTTTTAAAGGTTCCAGAGTTTGCAAACGCTGATTATGTCAGCTCAGAAAACTTGCCCTTTAAGGGATCGCTTACTGCAAAATTCTGGATGGGTACTCTTTGGATGCCTCTCCCGAATATTGCACACGGCGTTGCAGCAACCAATGTTGCGACTAACCTTGCGTGGCACCGCACAGCAGTCGGACACGGCATAAACAAAGAAATCAGCACAATCTGGGATTACGAGAACACTCGTTCTGCTTGGTCGTGCGTTTCTTCAATGTCGCTCGGTGCAACCATTATTGAAGACAGTGGCATGTATAAAGTTTCTACTTTGTCGCCAGCGCCTTCCTAAATGGTTCAGCCAGTTCTGGTGGCAGACTGGGCTGGCTAAACACTGGGGGAGCGGGTTTTCTTCCTACCGCTTCCCCAACCTAATTAAAGGATTTGAAATGACCGTTACGCCATTATCTGTTTCAAATTCATCTTTGAAAGTAGCAAACGCGGCATTAGCGCAATTGGGCGTTCCGTCTATTGCTTCTTTTACAGAGCAAACACTTCCCGCAAAAACTATTAACAGGCTGTATTCTGACATACTTGAAGATGAATTGTCGGCTTATCCTTGGCGATTTGCGCGAGACAGAGCCATTCTTGCTAGATTAGTAGAAACACCACCTGTTCCGTGGACGGGATTATATCAATTGCCTACTAGCGCGATTACTATTCAAACCGTTTATGTAGGCGATTTTATTGCTGATTTTGACAGATTTGGGCCTAAAATTGCGGTTAATGTTGACGCTAATTCTATTGATAATGTTACTGTTGAATACACAAACACAGTCGGCGCAGAAAGTTGGCCCGGATATTTCCGCAGAGCATATGTTCTTTGTCTTGCATCCGCTATTTGTATGCCAATTACTCAAGATAAAGAAACAGCAGCGTTTTTAGCTCAGCAGGGCGAAGCTATGATGATTAAAGCTAGATCGCGTGACGCGCAGGGCAGAACCTCGCCGCGTTTAGATACTAAAATGTTTATTAAAAGCCGTCGCACTCACAGGAATATCTGATGCCAACATTAACAGATTTCCGCGCAGATTTTCGCAAAGGCAGAACGGGATCAGGTCTTAGAATAAGGCAAGACGCGCAAGCGTACACATCTTCTGTGCGCGAAGCTAATAACATGATGGTTTTAGGCGATGGTCGGCTGGGGCGCAGATGGGGAACTAAATATATAAAAGGTTTTACGTCTGCAATACGAATTGAGCCTTGGTACTATTCAGACACCAATCAATATTTAATTGTGTTTAAACCATCAGAAGAAGAAATTGAAATACACACTTACACACCAAGCACTGACGCGCTTACAATGGTTATACGATATAGTGGGCAATCTTGGTTAACAACATCAAACGTAGATTACATATCTATAGCGTCTGAAGGCGACAGCCTAATATTAGCTGACGCAACATTTAACACTAAAATTATTAGACGCAGGACTGATGGAACATTTGCGTTAAGTAATTTTGATTTTGGGTTTGATTTGCAAACTGGTACACAGCAAGCGCCGTTTTATCAATTTGTTGATGACTCATTAGAAATTATTGCAAATGTTTGGATGTCAGCAGGAACTTCTCAAGCTTATACATCACGCTTGCAGGGCGTTGAGTTAATTGACAGCGCTACATTTCCAAACGTTCCAACTGCAAGTACATTAACCGGAACAGGTACAATAACATCTAACCAAGATTTGTTTACAGCAGATTATGTAAATACACACGTTAGATTATTAGACGGCGAATATAAAATAACGTCGGTAATTGGCGCTAGAGAAGCGCGAGTAACAGTTATAACTGACGTTCAAAAAAAATTAGATACAGATCCTTTTTACCTTAAAAAAGACTCAAGATTAGTCGAGGTTTCTTTTTTTAACCACGGGCTTAGTGTGGGCGATAAAGTGTATTTTGCAGGATTGTCTAGGTCTGATGATGCAAGATTAGTATTAACTACAGCCTCATTAGCACCTCTTAATACTGCTTCAACTAGCACATCATCAGGCATTAGCGCTGCTTACACAATTTCAAGAATAATAAGTCTTGATACTTTTGAAGTTTATGGAAATGCAAATGCGACCAATGACATATTAGCTGGCGGCGCTAGTGTTTTGTGTTTTGTGTTGTCTGGAATTAAAGGCTTAAAAGAACCGGCATTTTCTACAGCAAGAGGTTGGCCTACAACATGCGCGGTGCATGAGCGAAGACTTTGGATGGCGGGTACAAACTCTTTGCCAAATGCAGCTTGGGGATCGCAATTCGGTCAATTTAGAAACTTTGATTTAGGCACAGGTAATGTAACTGAAGCAATAGCTTTGTACGGCATTGGAAACCAATCCAGAATTAGACATGTTGTTGCAGCATATGACTTAATGTTTTTTACAGATAACGACGAAATTTATGTCCCAGGAAGTACAACTGAAGCTATATCTCAAGCCTCGGTGCGTATTGTGTCCGCGACAGAACATGGCGCGTCATACACGCAACCACACAAATTTGATGGCGGTGTATTTTACGTTGATTTTAACGGGTTGGTTATTCGTGAATTTGCCACTGACACACGCATTACAGAATACTCGTCATTGCCAGCCTCAATTGTTGTTCCAGATTGGGTAAAGGAACCAAAAGATGTTACAGTATTTGACGGGGCCTCTGCAATTATTACAACTCCGTACTTGCTCTTTGCAAATCAAACAGACGGTGCAATGTTGGTTTTACACTCTAGTCGTGCTGATGATAGCTTTGGCTGGATGCGTTGGACTTTAGATTACGGCAGTTTTACTTCTGTTGCTACGCTAGGAACGCGCTTGTTTGCAGTAGGCAAAAGGCAAGTCAATTTAGACGTAAACGGAACATCGTCGGGTGCTAATGAATATGTAATTCTTAGGTTTGATACTGAAAGCGAGAATTACATTACAACAGACTTCTCCGAGGTTTTAACAAACAGTTCAGCAACAACCTCTTGGACTGCAAGCAACATTGATGGCAGGGTGCAGCAAGCGTATTTTGGCTATTACACATACGGAGATGTGTCTGTGGCTGCGTCCACAAAAGCATTTATTAATGACACCAGCGTAACCAGCGTAACTATTGGTGATCCTATGAGTTGGAACGTAGAGTTTCATGCTCCCGTTGCTGGCATTCAAACAGGTACGCGCATTGGTCAACAGCAGCGCTTAGTCTCAGCAACTATAAGCTGGGAAAAAGCAGCAACAGGAACAATACAAGGCGTCGATGTTCTCACCGGATTAGACGTAGCCGATGATTTGGCAGTTATTCCTGTAGATGATTGGCGAGAATATTACATCGGTCTTTGGGGCCGCGATCCTACTTTAAAAATAGAGGGCAACACAGCAGGGCGATTAGTCATGCGTGGGGCTGTTCTCAATGTATATGTGTGAGGACAGATAATGTGTGAAAGCAACTCACAAGCGCAATCTAAAATGATGATGGGCAACGCCGCTATAGGTGCCTACGGTCAATATCAAGCTGGTAAAATAAACGCTCAAAACGCGATGACCAAAGCTAAATTTGAAAAAGCTCAAATGGATGCGATGGGCGTTTTGGCTGATGCTCGTAAATTTGAAGGCGAATCCGACATTAGATCGGCAATGGCTTTGCAAATTCAAGACAATATAGCAGCAGCAATGTTTTCTGGTTTGGATATGGCGTCTTTTAATTCAATTGATAAAGGCATGAAAAAAGACACGCAAAAATCTTTGTCTCGTTTGTCTGCAAACACAGATATTGAAAAGCTTAATTACAAAAACCAAGGCGCAATGGCGATGATTGGCGGTCAAATGGATGCAGCAGCAGCGCGGCTTTCTGGCAATTTAAAAGCAGCAAATACATTGGTTGAAGGCGCACAAACCTACTCTGACACTTATCATCACGATAAAAAGTCAGCAATGAAACCCAAAGATTGGCGCAAACAAACGTTTGATGGCTACAAACAAAGCTGGGGTAATTTTAAAAGTTTCTTTACAGGATAGGAATGACTAATGCCCGTAGTTCGTAAGCCAATTGAAGTTAGAGACACACGCTCTATCCAGCCTGTCCAAATGCCTAACAACCCAATGGGCGAAGTTCTTAGTAATGTTGCTGAGGGAATTATTGAAACCTCTCGCCAAATGGGACGTATGCTTGCAGGAGAAGCTGAACTTAAAGGCAAGGCAATGGTTAGGGAGGCAATCTTTAATAAAGACCCTAAAACTGGTGCGCCTCAAATTCCCGAAAACAGAGCGGCAGAAATGGGGCGCATTGCCCGTCAAACATATGACGCGGGTATTACTGACCGAATGATTGATGAAATCGGCACGGCTGCAAAAATGCGTATTGATGAAACGCAGATTGAATATGAAAACGATTTAGAAGGATTTGAAAAAGCTGTCGTTGCAAGTTTAGGTGAATTAGAAGACGGATTACCGCCAGAATTTAGAGGTGCGTTTCAAACAATTGCACAAAAAGAATTAGGAGATGCACAGTTTAGCGTTGGTCAAGCGCAAATGCTGTTGGACAAAGACATTCGCCGCAGCAGTTATCCTCCTTATATTAAGTCTGCAAGAATGAATTTAATTGGTCTTATTGCTAGCGGACAGCCAGATTTAGCTAGAGCTAATATGATTGGCTATATGACTAGAATAATGAATGAACAGGAAGATATTCTAGCTAGAGACCAAAAGCAAAAACACATTCAAACGCTGTTAGATGCAACAGCACATGCTCGTATTTTTGCAGATGCCGATCTTAATCCAAGGACAGCTAAAGCAAAAGATTTAATTAATCTTAGCCACGCATTAGAAATGCCTAGAAGTCAAAAGGAAGCAGAAGCGTTAGCTAATTTTTTCCCAGATTATAACGTAATTATGGGTCATCCAGATATAGAAGAAGGTTTTCAAGAAAACTGGACGGCTATTTTTCCAATGAACGAAGGTGTCGCTACAATTCCGGGCGATTTTGCTTTAGGCAAAACTTACAACAAAGCGGCTGGCGATAGATTTGCAGCATTACTTGGAACTTACATTTCACAAGCCAACGCAAGAGAAAAACAAGCTCAAACTGATATTGAAAACAGAGGATTATTAGAACAAGTAATTCAAGGTGATATACCGTTAGATAAAAAAATTGCGCCTCTTTACAACACTTGGCTTGGCGCAGAAATTGGATTGCCGATTGTTAATGGCAAACAAATGCCAATTACAGCGGAAATGTTTAAAACAGGAATGGTGCCTAATGCAAAAGGCAAGCTTGTTCCTATGACAGAAAAACAACGTCATGAAATAGTTGAAATTTCAAAACATAATGGCAATGTGCCAACTGCAATTAAAGAAGCATTGCGCTCTTGGGAGCATAGCTTAGATCACGACCAAGCTTTTAATTTGTTTACGCTTTACAAAGATTTTAAAGAACAAGGTAATTCTGGATTAACAGGCAATGTTAAAGACGTAACTGTTGATGCGTTTGGCGAAGAAGGCCACGCTTTTATGCAAATGCTTGAGATTATGCACGATCAAGGTTCCAGCTTTGATTATGCGCTAGAGCAAGCAACTGGTTATGTTCAAAGAATAAGCGAAATAGACAAAGAAGGAAACGGCGACGCTATTTACGGTCAAATGCTTGATAAATTTATCATGAAAGAAGCAGACCAAACTTGGCGAAACTTCTGGAACCCTAACCAAGCTGGCACGTTAATTGGTATTGAAGGAAATGAAATTGATAACGCGGTAGCTGCGTGGCTTTCTCAGCCAAAAGGTTTGCTTGAGCATATATTTCCTGACAAAGCGTTTCATCAAGACGGTGAAGTTGTAGACCCGTCTGAAATGCAGCAAGCCGCAATTTACTTTAAAAGTGCGTTTTTATTGCAAGCACAAAGCAAGCATGGAAATCCAGTAGAAGAAGCTTTGCAAATGACCCGCAATGCTTTTGCTGGTCGTTTTGAAAGCAGCAAATACACAACGCGCAGAACTATGCACGCGCCTGATATGTATATGAAAGACCCTCCCGAAGCGACAGCTTGGAAAGCTTTGGGTAAATGGGCAATGCGAAATATTAAAAAGCCTGTTGTTGAAGCTGTTGAAGATATGGCCACTGCTGATTTGTTTATGACGCATGAAGAAGCGGAAATTTACAGAAAAGATTATGGCTCAAGAAAAATGGGATTTACAATCCTTGACGGGGTTATCGATCATAAAATTAAGGAAATTCTAAAATCTGGTACTTTTAGTGCAAAGTATGATGATTTTGAAGATAATGAACTTTATGTAGCTGGCGTTCATTACATGACGGAATATGTGCCGAGCAGTGGCGATAATCCAGCTTACAGAATTTTAATGCGCGACGAAGCTGGGTTGTGGAATGTTATAAATCCAGAAGAACCATATCAACCGTTAGCAGATCACACAGCCGCAGTAGAGCGATTTACAAGCCAGCAATTTGAGGATTTGGCAAACGACATAAATGACGGTTCAATTTTTGATAGCGACTTTAATTTCTTTAAACTTATGGGCGGCGGTATGGCTGTTCCTGTAAGCGATGCAACCGATCAAGGCGGTGCAGCAGACAGCGACAGCACTATGCTTGAAAAAGCAGATGCTGATTTCATGGCTGGTGCAAAAGCAACTGTTGATATTGTTGGTGAAGGTACAGAAGCAGTTGTTGGTGGTGTAGTTGCTGGTCAAGAAAAGTCGCAACACGCAGCTGAACTATACGTTGGTAAAGACAAAACTGGCGCAAATAGAGGAACAGCAAAAGATGAAGCGTTAGTTGTTGATAGGCCAATTTCAGCAAAAAGAGCTAACACTGTTTTAAATAATACGATTGAAGGTAATGATACTAAAATTAAAGTTTCAGAACTCTGGGACAAAAATGATGATGATGGTCGATATTTACGGGATGTAATAATTTCAGGTTTCTCAGAAAAACAACGGCAATCTCCATCATTCCATATAGAAATTTTAATACTTGAAATGAGGGACAACGGCTGGAAGATAACAGCTCCGGAAGCCAAAAAAATGCTTGAAACTTACAAGCAAGAAAATCCAGATTGGTTTAAATAATGGACGCCCAGCAACGCAACCTTTTAGATTTTATCTACAGCATCGAAGGTGAAAGCGATTATAATATGTGGAACCATGGGACGGAAATTCGTCCCGACAAACCTTTGACTGAATTGACAGTTAAAGAAGTTTTGCATTGGCAACAAAGAAATCGCACCGAGTTGCCATTAGAAAGACAATTTAGTGCTGCTGGCGCAGGGCAAATTGTTTATACAACGCTGTCTGGTTTAGTGCGTAATGGCGTAATTAATCTAGACGATTTGTATAACGAAGAAACTCAAGACAAAGCAAATTTACATTTGTTAAATAGACGAGGTTATCCTGCTTGGAAATCAGGCCGTATATCTACAGAAGAATTTGGCAATAGACTTTCTATGGAATGGGCAGCTTTGCCTGTTTTGCAAGACACATATCATAGAAAAAAAAGACACCGTTTAAAACGAGGTCAAGGATACCACGACGGCACTTCAAATAACTCTGCACAAGTAGGTGCAAATGAATTTCAAAGTGTTTTAGAAAACAGCGGTACACCTGTCATTTCTGGAAGCAGTACTGTTGGTTCTAATGGTCATGGTGAAAATGTCCCGTTACGAACTTTTTCAGCAGGGTTTAATCCAGACAGGCAGTTCTATCCAACAGATGAAGTTAGCGGAACTATACCCCCTTGGAGAAAAGGGCTTGAATTAGAAAAAGGATCCGAAGGAGATAATGATAGTGATACTGGCGTATTAGCGCCTGTAAGCAATAAACCTTACGAAGACCGTTACAAAACAAGAGGCGGGTCTGGCGGCGGCGGTCAGCAATTATCTGATACATGGTGGCAGACGTTTAAAGACGAATGGACAGACGCAGGAATTGTGCGGCACGTTAAACACGAAATAGACAAAGTTCGTTATGTAAATACTGAGTTTGATGGTGTTGCCGAAGCTAGAAGAACAGGATTGGGAATTTCAGAAGCTAGGTATCTTTCTAAAGCTATTAGCAGACCGCATTACAATTTCTTGCTTACAAATATAAAGGCTGAACAAAAACGCAATCGTCGGCGGCAAGTAAGCAATCATGCGTCTGCAATGTTTTTAGGCGCAATGTCTAATCCAGACAGTTTGCTTACCATGGCTGTGCCTATTGGCTTTGGCGCAAGTGCTATTCGTGGTTTTGGCGGAAATTTCATTAGAACAGGTTTAAAAAGTTCGGCGGCGGCTTTTCCCGTAGAAGCGGGTTTAGAGCAACTTAGGTCTGGTTATGACCCTAGTGCGACAGGAATGGATAGTTTAGCGCGTGTAGGCATTGCGACGGGCGCTGCGGGGCTATTAGGCGGTGGCTTTGGCGGCATGTACGGCAGAGGTGCGCGAGACACGTTAATTAACGATATGACGCAGCAAATTGCTGCAAGCAGAGGCATATCCCGCAATTCTGACAACTTGGATATTGGCGGTGACAAAACAGCTAAAGTACGTTTTGTTGACGAAAAAGATTTAAAGCCAGAAATTAGAACCAAATTAAAAGAAAACGAAGGCGTTGCTGTTCACAATGGGGAAATCCTAGTTGATGAACGCTCTACTTTGGAATGGTACAAACGGGGAAATACACCAGAAAACGTGTCTACACCAAACGAACTTGCTGAATGGCAAATTCAAAAAGCGGCATCTATGGAGCGTCTTAGGTCTGCGGAGGCTAAGGTTAATATTGATGGTGTTGAAATACCTATTCTTGGAAAAGTCCAAGCTGGGTTTGTTCGCAAAGCTATAGAAGAAGCTGACGAAGCAGTTAGTAAATACCGCGCTGAAAATAACCAAATATTGCAAAACTCAAGGCTGGAAGCGTTGGCCCGTTTAACTGACAGCCCCTACAAACGTATTCACAGAAATGCGTTAAATGCAGAAACACGCACATTAATGGATTTGCTTATTCACGATGGCGGGTTTGCGCGTGGGTCTGACGCGGACGGAATGGGCGTCGCATCTGTATTTTCTCGCAGAGATACGTGGAACGGCGAAGTTGATACAATGATTGCGTCTGAGGACAGGATATTTAACAAATACCTTGGCCTTGATGAAAACGAATTTCTTGGCATGAACATTAACAAAGCCGTAACTCGCAACAAGGCAGACGGTAGCAAAGCCTTGTCGATTGGGGAATTTAGGGATCAGGTTTCTAAGACTTTAATTACTGGTCAAAAACACAGCATTCCCGAAATTAACGAAATGGCGACGGAAGTTAAGTCCTTCTACGAAAAGTTTAGAATACCGGCTGTAGAATTTGGCGTTATTTCTCAAAAAGGCGGTTTGATTTCTAAAAAGCTAATGGCTCTTGATGAAGTTGAAATTCAAGTAAAAAAAGACATTGATGTTATTTTAAGTAAATCTGACAAAGATAGATATGCAGCGCGTTTAGGTGAGCTAAACGACGATTTAATCCGCATTCAAGAATTAAGAGACCAGGCAAAATCTGCGGAAACAGGTCCAGCAGAAGAATACTTTACGCGGGTTTATCTGGCAAAAGCTATTGAAGAAAACCGCGAGGCGTTTAAGCGTCAGGTTGTTATGCCTCATATGAAGCAGCAGCCGTACATTGATACTTGGGTGTTAGGCAAAAAAGAAGCTAAAGAGTTGCTTGAGGAAGCAACAGACGCTTTAAATCGTCATAAAGCAAAAAAGTTCAAAACTAAAGCTTGGCATAAACAAAAAGCAAGGCTTCAAGCAAGAGAAACTAAACTGTCATTAGACTACTTAAGCGCGCCAGAATACGCACAATGGACAACAGTACGCGCCAGCACTGCGCCTAAAGCTATTGAGGCCAGAGCCGACAAGTTTATTGATGATTTGCTGCAAGAAGGTGAGCCTAGTCAGCTTGCTCAATTCCGCGAAGCGCATCGCCCTACGTTTGGGCGCAGCCGTGTGTTTAACATTCAAAACTCGCTGTTGTTAAAAGACGGGCCATTAGGCAACGGGATCGCTGACTTTATAGAAACGGACTACAACATCGTCGGCAAGATGTATGTGGATCGAATGGGGCCAGCTATTGAAATGGCTCGGACGTTTGCTCGACCAGCAGACGGTGTAACTTGGGAACAAGGATTAGGAGAGCAGATAGCAAAAATGAAACAGAATGAAACTGTTTTATTTGCTAACAGAGCGTTAGATGAATTGCCGCGCCGTGATGCTGAGATTGCCAAGTTTGAAAAAGAATTACGCAAACAACTTAGTAAAACTTCTAATGCAGTAAGCACAACGGCAGCAAATCTTTTAGAAAGCAATCCACTTGAAACTGCTGCAATAAAAGTTCGGTGGTTTGACAAGTTTTTGGGGCGCGGCCCAATCTCTTTAAAATTAAAAACAGACAAATCTTTTGAAGCATTATCTGCACAGCATCCTGATTTAGCTAAAGTTGCCGAAGTCTTGTATGAAGCTGGCTTTAGAGATTTAAAATATTTAGGCGAAGGCGTTTTTAAAAAGGTATTTGAAAGCCGAGGCCAAGTTGTTCGCGTTACTAAATTTAAAGAAAACTATGGCGATAGCGACTTTATTCTAGCGCCAGAATTTAGAACCAGAGTTGGTGAATTATACGTCGAGGTTATGCCTAAAGTAAACACGCGCGTATCCGAAGCTGAATATCAATTATTTCTAAAAGACATTGAGCAAGCTGGATACATGCCAGTAGACATTCATATGGGCAATGTTGCTAAAGATACCGCTGGCAGAGTTAAAGCTATTGACGGGTTTTTAATTAATAATGTTGGTCAAGATGTTTTTGACAAATTTGTGTTAGGTAGAAACACATGGAAATTTTCTTCTGGCAATGAACCTTTTAGATTCACAATAGTTTCTGGTTCTAAAGGGCCGCGACCTACTATGGTTAAAAAAACTGGTGTATCTACTACTCGTTTTGAACGTTTAATGCCTACTAAAAATATTGATACAAGAATTGAAGCATTTATAGGTCGTAGCAAATTGCAAGACGCTGATAAATTGCATGGTTTATTTCAAGCGATAGACGATAAGTTTGGCATTCCCAAGCAATTTATTGATCCTTTACAACGTATATTCTTTGACACTGATCGTAAGATACAAAAAGCAGCGAAAGATCACGCTTCTGAAATGGAGCGCGACATTCTTAACTCTGTGGATAGGGTTGTTAATCGCGTTTACAAAAACCCTGATCGTATCGACAACAGGGCGGCAATGGTTCTTAAAGATTGGAGCCACTTGGCATTTATGGGAACGTCAGCATTATCAGCGGTTACTGAATTTGGTGCGCTTATTATGCGCCACGGCGCAGCGCGATCTTTCCAAGCAGCATTCCATGATTTGGATAGTGCTTTAGGGCAGATTTCAAAAGCTGGTGCGCTAGAAGGACATAAATCTGGTGCCATTATGGACATTCATATGGGTACAGCATTGTCTGGTTTTTCCGAAACTGGCGTTGAAGCTGCAATGACTTCTCGGCCTGAGTTTTATCTTAAAGTGGCTGCAAACAAATACTTTCTTTGGAATGGGCTTGCAGCAGTAACGTCCAGATTAAAAGAATTGGATGCCAGCATACGGGTTCCTGATTTGCTGGATAAAATCAATCTGGTTGCTGATGATTTGGCAACGCCAGAAGAAATTGCATATTTGTCACGATTTGGCATTTCCAAAGCAATGGCTAAGAAAATGGCCGACGAGCCAATGGAAGAAGTCGACGGTATGTGGATGACAAATACCGACAAATGGAACGACGAAAATTTAGTCCGTTATTTTAGAGCCGCAGTTAAGCAAGGCAACGAAAACACTATTATTGCGGCAACAGCGGCAGACAAACCTATCATTTCAGACGGTGTTGTTTACCTTAAACGCAATGCAAAAGTTGATACGGCAGCGGAAGCAATGGGCTGGGAACAGCAGGGAGATTATTGGAAAGTTCAATCTGGCTTAATGGCATTGCCATTTACTTTTTGGAATTACTCTTTAGCTGCAACTAACAAAATATTGCTTGCTAATTTGGATGAACCAACTGCTCAGAGATTGTCAGGAATTGCGTCGATATTAGGTTTGGCTTACATGGTTGCTGCAATTAAAACAGACAGCAATCACTGGGAAAACATGACGCTAGATCAGCGGCTAAGAAGGGCTATTGATCAATCTGGCGTTATGGGCGTAATTCATAATTATCATGATCTTGCTCAAGGAACAGCTATTGGAGCATTTGGCGTTAATCCTATGCCTTGGGGTCCAAAGTACGGATTTGAGCCAACTGGCACAGATGCAGCGTTTGATTTAATGGGGGCTGGGCCTTCTGCGGCAAGGAATTTAATTGGCGGTACGTTAAGCGGCGATCTTGATCAGGCATCTTGGGGTTTGCCGTTTAGAAACTACTTGTTTTTAAAGAGTTTCTTTGACTCTTTGATTGACGGTTATGAAAGAAACACAGCGGGACTAGTAAATTAAAATCTAAAAGCGTAGCTTGCGCGTAACTACTCATCTGCCAATGGGTTTCACATAAGAGAACATTGGCATGGGTACACTTACATCTACTGAAACAGATCGTCTTGCAGCTTATACTGTAGGGGCAACAGCTTCGACAGGGCCGTTTCCAATTACATTCCCATTTGCAGATGGCGACGATGTTGCAGTCTACGTAAACGGGACTAAAATTAGTACCTACGGCGTTACTCAAGGCAGTGCTTACGGAACTAGTGGCAATTTTGTTACGCTACAAACAGGGGTTACTAACTCAATTGTTACTGTAGCGTCAGAAGCATCTTCAAAACGCTCAACAACAGATAATTTAACGTTGACAGCGCTTAACGGTGAAATTGACAATATTTACGCTAACCTTCAAGAAAACCAGTTTGACAAAACACGGTCATTAAACGCGCCACTTACGGACGCAACAACGATCGACATGACTTTGCCATCTTCTACGGCAAGAGCAGGAAGATTGCTTGGCTTTAATTCCACAACAGGTAATCCAGAAGCAGGACCAGACATAGCTAGTGTTTCTAGTGTAACTCAAATCTCAGCAGACATAGGCACGGTTGCTGGCATTTCTGCTAACGTTACTACAGTTGCAGGAATATCAAGCAGTGTCACAAATGCAGCAAGCAATAGCACAGCTATTTCTTCGGTTGCTGGCATTGCATCTAACGTAACAACCGTAGCAAGCGTATCTGGTAATGTAACAACTGTAGCGGGCATAGCTTCTGATATATCCACAGTAGCCGCAGACGCCTACGACATAGGCCGAGTGTCTTTGTATTCCACTGAAGTTAATGTTGTTGGAGATAATATTGCTGCTGTTGATACTGTTGCAGACAATATAGGCAGCGTGAATTATTTCTTTAACCGATATAAAACTGGCACGACTGATCCAGCATATAATCCAATTACTGGAACCCCAGCTGAAGGTGATTTGTTTTACAATACAGCCCAGAATAAACTAAAAGTTTATACAGGTTTTTCAGGTAATGGCGGTCAGGGTTGGCTCAATGGCTCGGCGGCTGGTGACGGTCTTTTGTCTACAAGTGGCGGCACAATGACAGGGGCATTGGGCGGCTTGCATCGGTCTGAATCTGTTACGGGAACAACCCCAGCTTTAAACGTAGGTAATAATAACTTTTTTGATAACGGTACTTTGACCGCAACAACATCGCCTACATTTACTAACGTTCCTACGAAAGCAAGATGGCAGTATAGCTTTAACTCTGGATCAGGTGGAGTAGGTTATTATATTCCAGATGTAACCGAAGCAGGACAAGATCGTGCTTTTCAGCCAATTGCTAATGTAGATAGGCCAACTTCTTTGGGATCTAATACTATTTATCAAATAAGATTTAGCGCAGATGGAGATAAAATATTCTTTTTAAACGCTAATCAAGATAGAATTTATGAACATGCACTTACTGTGAATTGGGACATTACAACTATAGTTGCAACAGAAACTAATTATTATTATTATGGCGGTTATGAATCTAATGGAATAGATTTTTGTTTTAGTCCCGATGGGCTTCACATGTATATTCTTGGCACAGGGTCTGATGCGCTTCGTCATTGGACTTTGACCAGTCCATTTAGTTTAAGTACTTTAGTTTATAATGATTTTAAATCGCTTATATCTAATCCATATTCTTTTCATATTACTTCTGATGGAATGCAGCTATTTGTAATGAACAGTGGCGAATACGTTTATAAATACAATTTTGGCACAGCTTGGGATGCAAGTTCAATAGGCAGTTTAGTTAGTGCCGAGAGCGGCCCACTTGTCAATGGTGATGCTTTTGTTGATGCTAATGCTGCGTACGGCGGCTTCACAATAACGCCAGATGGATTAACTTTAATTTCTTGCGGAAGTACATATGAAAGAATTGCTCATTCTTCACTTTCTAGCGCATATGTTATGAGTGAGTGTTTTAACATATCACGACAAGAAATTTCACTTGCTTCTTTAAATGATGATGGCCAAAATTATTGCTTTGGCTTTTCTCATAATGGAAAATACATGTGGTTAAGTGGTCATAATCATAAAAAAATTGCGCTTTTTGACACCTCTTCTCCTTGCCAGGTAACCTTACCTTCGTCTGTTGTTGAAGGTAGCCCAACTTTAATTAAACCTAATGCTAGAACAACAATGGAATTTGTTACGAGCAACGGCGGCACAAATGTCAATTTAATTAAAGTAGATGTAGTTTAATGTTTGTTTGGGTTTTTAATAATGGATAACGACATGGATAAAGCTTTTTCTAAAATTGAGTTTTTAGACAGGCGAATAACTGTAATTGAGACGGAATCTCGTCTTCAATTTAAAGAACTGTTTATTCGTTTAAAACGTATCGAAGGAATTTTAGTGGGCGCTGCCTCGGCCATTATTGTTTTGCTGTCTTCAATCTTGTGGGGTTTAAACTGAGGCAAAGCTATGGTTGCAGAAATTATAGCTGGTGCGGCGCTCGTTGTTAAAAGCATCGAAAGTTTTAGAACGGCAGCTAAAACCGCTAAAGATATTTCAGCATTAAGCAAGGATATTGATGGGCTATTTAATGGGGCGCATCAGCTTAAAAAAGAAGAACAAGAAGCAAAACGCATAGGTCAATCAGCTACGCAAATTGTTCTTGATCGGGAAATGGCAAAAGAAGCTATTGCTGAATGCCAAGAATTAATAATTGGTCGATTTGGTTACAATGTTTGGCAAGACATTTTGAAATTACAGCGAGAGCAAGCGCTTGCGGAAAAACACCGCAAAGCCAGAGAACGACGCGCAGCAGAAGTTCGTCAACAAGAAGTAGAAGCAGCAGCAACCGTAGGCGCATCTGTAATTTTAGGCATTATGGTTGTTGGCATAATTGGCTTTGTCCTTTGGGCAATGCAAAAATAGGAGCAGTTTAAATGAGCATAGCAATGGAAAAAATTCTGGCATGGAAAATCATGCCTCGGCTTATGATGTTGGTAATGACCGTGATGTATATTCGTGTGATTGAGTGGTTTATGTCGCTGCCTCAAGACATTGTTAGCACACAAGCCACCGCCCTGACCGCAACCGTAACTGGCGCGCTTACGGGAGCATTTGCCATATGGTGCGGATCAGAAAAATGATTGGCGCAATTGTATCCGCGATAGGCGGTTTAGCTGGATCTTATATTGACGGAAAAACGGCGATCCAAAAAGCTAACGCTGAGATTGCTTTAAAAAAAGCTACGTCGGAAACGGATTGGGAGCAGTCTGCAATTGAGGCTTCTAAAGACAGCTGGAAAGACGAGCTTTGGACAATAGTTTTTGTTTTTATTTTAGCAGCTAATTTTGTTCCTTCGCTGCAAGAACATATGCGAGTTGGCTTCGCTAATTTGGAAACCTGTCCAGAATGGGTGAAATGGGGAATGTACGCGTCAATAGCAGCGTCTTTTGGTTTCCGCACAATGAGAGGGTTTGGCAAATGACCAAGCCTAAAGTTGTTAAATTCCCTAATCAGTCTGAATTGGACAAGCAATTTATTGCTTTGGAAAAACAACAACAAGAAATCAAAGAGCAGCAAAAGTTAATACAGGAACAATACAAATGAGAAAAATAAACGAAATTATTATTCATTGCACAGCTACAAAGCCAAACTGGTATGAAAACAGATCAATCGACGATGTTGTGTCAGAATTAACGCGCTGGCATGTGGAAGACAATAAATGGTCGGATTGTGGTTATCATGTGGTCTTGGATCGCAAAGGCAACGTAGGATTTGCTAGACCAATGGAGCGCTCTGGGGCGCATTGTCGTGGCAAAAACGCTAATACTATTGGCGTTACACTTTTGGGCGGCAGAGGCGGCTGCGCTGACGATCAATTCTTAGATAATTACACGCCAGAACAAGACAAAGCACTGCGTACAGTTATTAAAGATTTAAAACGTAAACACCGCGGAATTAAGAAGGTTTCTGCTCACAATTCTTATGCAGCAAAAGCCTGCCCTTGCTTTAATGTTAAAGAGTGGTTGTCAGGATGACACCTTGGGTATTATATTTTTGGGCTGTTTTTGCTAATGGTCAAAGCATGTTGTTTGAAAACAATG
>Ga0209634_1000775_pt1 | contig 24266 bp, 30 predicted proteins | sample LinPmetageLP40_FD_184043 | JGI IMG/M metagenome (GOLD analysis project Ga0209634, IMG submission 184043) | Marine viral communities from the Pacific Ocean - LP-40 (SPAdes) (version 2) | ecosystem: Environmental > Aquatic > Marine > Oceanic | place: Pacific Ocean | collected 2010-08-26 | reverse complement strand
TGATATTAATAGTATCTAATATAATGATTTATAGTATTAGAAATCCTATAAAATTATAAAAAAAATTGAGTATATTATGATTTTCTAATTTAATTAATTTTTATTTAAAAAAAAAATTATATATATATCTATATGATTAATATAAAATATTTAACTAGTGGTATTTTAAATACTAATTATTTCAATAAAAATATAAATTTAACAAAATGTAATAAAAAAATAGAATATTATAGATTATCTGATGGTTTCAAAGATGCCAATAATACATTTATAAATTATGTTAATAAAAATAAATTATAATGTATTACCATAACTTGATAATTCTTTTAACATTAAAACTTCGTTATATAGGTATTGATTATTTTAATACACAATATCCATATAAGATTTACAAAATTTTGATTTACAAAAATTGATTTAAAAAAATTCATTTGTAATTTATTTATCTAATTATTAAAATACAATGGATTATAAACAAACAGAATTAGAACATAGCAATGAATTTATCACGATTTATGGGGAACAATTTAATACCAAAGATTGTGTTATTGAATTGGTTACATCTACTTTTTTAGACCACAATTTCTTTAAAGGGGTTTGGAAAAATGTTAATATTGATACATTTGAGGAAATGTTTATTGTGAATGATAATGGTATAAAACTTAATTCCAAATTATAATATTAAAATTATTAAAATAGATAAATGATATTTTAACAATAGTTATACATTTAACATACAATTGTAATGTTTTTCTAATAATGATTCATACTTTATTTTTTTTTTTTTTAAATAAAATTAAATTATAATTTGCTACCACAACATGATAATTCTTCTATATCTTCATCATTTAACATTAATACTTCTTCATACGTAGGTATTGATTCTGCCAATACACCACAATCTACAGGTAAATCAATACCTGTTATAGATTTTGAATTATCAGATAATAAATATATAACCGCGTTTGCTATATCATTTTTATCAGCTAAATTACCTAATGTATTAGAATTTTTTAAAGTTTCATTTATTATATTTGTCTTTAACATAGGTTCAGTTAAAGCTGTATTAGTAAATGTTGGCGAAACAGCATTAACTCTTATAGGAAATTTTAATTTTAATTTTTCATTAGCTCTTGCCAATTCTACAGCCGATTGTCTAACTAATCCCATAACACCATGTTTAGAAGTTTGATATGCTATATTTGAAAATAATGATCCTGTACTTCCATAAATACTTTTAATACATACAATAGATCCATCTGAAATATTATTTTCAATAGCTTGTCTAACAAAATATTTTATGGCTAAGAAATAACCGTTTAAATTTATATCTATAACTTTTTTATAATCAGTTTCAGAAATATTATGAACATGTTTTTTATTATAATTTGCTGGTCCAAAAATACCGGCATTTATATCTACGCAATTAATTCCACCTGTATTTAAATTTAATTTATTTTTTCTTAAATTAGCATCGAATGTTAATAAATTTCCTTCTACTGTTCTAGCATCTGCTTTTAATACATAAAATCTATTTTTATCAAATTGTGTTGATAATTCATTATTAACTTTATTTGCTCTTTCATCGTTATTAAAATATGTTAATGTTACATGTTTAGCTCCATTATTTAACATAGCATATACAGCAGTTAAACCTAATCCACTTGTTCCACCAGTAACAACACATACTTTATTTTGTAATAAATTCGAATTAAAATTATAATTATTATTTTTAGGAATTCTTAAATTATTATAGAAATTATCATTTGCTGAATTTTCTAAAATTAAGTCTGGGTATTTTTTACCATATTTAGTGTGTTTTTTATTTTCTGAAAAATGTGAAAAATCAGATATTATTTTTCGTAATTCAGCATCTTTTAATAATAATCGTTTATTTATATCATAAATATTAAAGTTACTAGGATATAATATACTATATTTTGCCCATTCGTGAATACCTCCTCCATATAAAATTATATTTTGTTTTTTGTAACCTTTACTAATTAATTTTTTAGAATATTTATGTGATGCTCCACATGTATAATTAGCACAATATAAAATTATTTTATCAAATTTATTTATATTTTGTTTATCTATAAATGATTTTCCAAAAGAATTATTAATATTTGTAGGATATGTATTTAACACAAACTCATCCGACAATGTATTGACAATTGCTATATTTTTCAAAGAAAACATATTTACTAATGTTTGTGGTGTTATTTCATCAAACTCATCGCTATATAAATTATCACACCCTATAATATAGTAAAATAAAATTGCCATTACTACTATACAAACCGAAACACACATAATTAAATTATTATTCATATATTATATAGACTATAATTTAATTCCTAATTCCTATTATTTAATATCATTAATTCACAATCATCTATTAATTCGTTTAGTAAATGATCATTTCCTTCATCATATTTTTCACTAAAATTTATATAATTTTTCTTTACATTATTACTTATATTTTCACCATTTAATATTAAATTATAATGTTCATCTAATATTAAATATTTACTATCAATCATATCCTTTAACATTTCTTGTTTATTTTTAACAACCCATTTATTATTTTGCATTATTTTTACATAATTTTTATTAACATTTGGATATTTAATATTATTATTTTCAGGTTTATCACTATTAAAATGAATAGCTTTTATCATCTTTGGAATTGCTCCATATGGTCCTTTAATTAATTGTGTTTTAAAGAAATCAGTTATATGACTTAGGTCTTCATCTCCATAATTATTAATTTTTATATTATTTTGTTGATTAAGTTGATTACTTTGAATATGATTAATAGTTGTATTTCCAGCTTTATCAATTAATTTGTCAACCGTTTTTTCCAATTTTTTAATCTGTTTATTTTTCTCATTTAGCAATTTATTGATATTTGTATTATGTTTACATCTATGTAGTTCATGTCTACGTTTATTGGCAAATGTTGTAAACAATTCAAAGCAAAACTCGCAATAAAATTTTTCTGATTTTTCATAATTTTGCTGGCTCTTTTTTGGCTCTTTTTGGCTCTTTTCTGGCTCTTTTTGGCTCTTTTCTGGCTCTTTTTGGCTCTTTACCATAGATATAACATAATTAGTATTATTATCAATATGTTTCTTTGTTTTAAGGTGTCGATTATAATTAGATTTTAAATTAGAAGCAAAATTACAACATTCGCAATTATATAACACCATAATTAGTATAATAATTATATATTTTAATTTCTTAAATAAAAAATTATTCTTTTTTTATTCTTTTTTTATTCTTTTTTTATTCTTTTTTATTCTTTTTTATTCTTTTTTATTCTTTTTTATTTTTTACACCATATTTTCTTATAAAAAAATATTCTTTTTTTTTAATTAATTTTTAAAATAATAATAACTTTTATTTCTTTTATTTCTTATATTTATGGTATTAAACTTAAAATAATTATTAAATACTCTTATAATATTATAAATTTCAAAAAGAGCCCAAAGCAATTTTTTTTTGAGGGGGGGGGGGGGATAAAAAAAAATTTTCAAAATAAAAAAAAAAATTTTTAGAAAATATTGTAAAAAATTGAAAAAGTAATTATATTATTTAATAAAATAAATGTGTAATGAAGTTGTAAAAAAAAAAATACTACCTATAAGTTCATATTTATGTAATGCTATAGATGACTATTATATGCGTGAAGGAGATTCTATTACTTATAATAATAATTGTTGTGATAAATATTTTATAGAGTGTTATTATTTCTTTATACCATGTTCTTTTATAGTTGATACAATATTATTACCATATAATTTAGGTTCAACTTATTGTAAAAAAAATAAAATAAATCCAGAAATTTAAATTATAAAATTATTTAAACACAATTAAACTAATAATTATTAAAATGAAAGGATATGTTATTGGAATATTAGAAATATTATTATATTTTATTGGATCAATGACACTATTAAATCTATGTTCTTCTTTAAAAACAATAAATAAACCCACTTATTTTTGGGTCATGATGACTATTTTAACTGGTGTATGGGAGATAGCATATATATCTAATTATATGAATGTTACTAAAATGTCTGAGGAATTAATACAAACAAATACTCATACTTGGACAAATAACTATGATATTTCATATGTATTACCTTGGAAATTATCCTATATTTTTTATGCTGAATATGGTGCTTGGGCTGATCGCGAATACATGAGTCATACAGATGATTGGAGCCGTATTATTGAAGGAAGTCATTGTACACAATGTGCCTTATTTAGTTTTATTGCGATAACATTTAAAATTATAGGATATCATAATAATTATTTAATAGCATTAAGTGTTGCTATGGGAACACAATTTATGAATAGTTATTTATACATGTTTTCATATTTTATTCAAGAAACTGAGCCTACAAATGTAAATTATAGTAATAGTAGTTTTCCATCTGATACATGGTTAACAAAAAGACCATTTATGTGGGTTAATATTTTTTGGTTAGTTATGCCATTTTATACAATACTATATTATATTGTAGAAAATTGTAGTAAATATAAACAAAATAATCTTAATCAGATAAACCAGACGGTTAAAGAAAATTTACAAAAAAAAGGTTATTATTGGACTGATAATTATAAAATTACTAAAATGTAGGTATTTATTGTAACGTAATAGATATTTATAAAATTGATTTTACATATTATTAGATAAAAATAACATAATTTCTATTATGGGATTTATACAAATTAAATACATAATTCTAGAAAAAGGTAAAACTAAAAATTTAATGAAAGATCGTGAAAAAAACTCTGATATTTTTGAAGATTATGATGATGAATCACTTTTAGAAGGAATAGAAAAATATGATAATTATTATAGAGTAAAATTTCCAAAATATCCTAAAGTTGGTATAGATATAGATGGAATATGTAAATGGGCAGAACAAAACAATTATGTATCCTTAGCAACGGATGAAGAAAAAACTAAAAATAAATGGGATGGTACAAAAAAACATTTACTAGAAATAAATGGGGTTGTCTCTAGAATAATATTTAAAAATAGATTAAAAAAATGGTGTGAAAGTATACAATTTATAGATAGTAAAACAGGGTTGTTAACAGAAGAATCTCCAATTGTTCCTAATCTTTCATTATTTTATAAAAAAATAGAAGATGGACCAGATAGATATGAATGGATATTTCCATGTGAAATAGAAAATTCACAATTATATTATTATACTAGAAGTATATTGATAGATCCAGATACATATAAACCAATTAAACCAAAAATGATATAAATTTATTTAATTATTTTTTGAACAAAGCACTTTTTTTATAAGAACCTTTAAATTCTTTATCGAATTTTTTTCTTAACCATACCATATTATTAAAATATTTTTTTGATAACTCTACATTTTTATTTTTATGTAATGTTTTAACTACACCTAATTTACGAAATACTTTTTTAGCTCCATAATCATTAATTGCTTTTGCTAGTGATTGCCTACGTTTTCTAACTCCTAATGTTTTAATATCTTTGTAACCATATTTTTTTAAATCACCTTTTTTTAATGATAATATTATAGGTTTAAATTTTTTAATAATTGATTTTTTTACTTTATTAATTTTATTTGTTCTACGATTTTTAATAATCTGTTTATAATTAATACAATTATCATCATTATCCCATAATTTGTTAAAAAGTGTATCATTTGGTTTTTTTCCACCACCTTTTTTATTTAATGGTAATTTATAATCTAATAATTGTTTTAAATAAACTAATTTATTATTTGAATATTTAACTTTTTTAGCGTGTTGTTTTAACAATAATTTAATTTTTTTAATAAAAAAATCAGCAATTTGTTTTTTTGAAAATTCTTCTAATTTTTTAACATCTTTTACAATAAATTTAGAAGTATTATTATTTATACCTCTACTACTATTAATACTTAAGTTATTAGAGAATAATAGTCTTATAACATTACCATTTACATTTATATCACAGAATATTGGAATATGGTCAGAATATAAATTATCATACCAATTATTATAATTAATTGATTTTATGTGTTGAGATCTATTTAGTTTTTTATAGCGTGTTCCTAAAAATCCATATCTATAATTTTTATAAAAATCAGTAATTTTTAAATCTTCGACTTGAATATAATATTTTGTATCAAATGATACATTTAAATTATTCGGATAAGCAATTATCATCGTTTCTTCATTAGTCCAATCACCACCTTTTGTAGCAGATTGGGCATTTTGAAAATAGTTATAAGGTCTATATTTAGCTACTATATTTTTAGAAATAATAAGATTATAACCAATTTTTTTTAATAAATCTTTAAAATAAATAATATCTGATACACCATTATTATTAGTTGTAATTTTACCATAATAAATATTACTATCACCCCCTAATATAATTTTAAAAGTATTAAATTTTTTAGATTTTCTAATTTTATTTAGTAATTTTATAATTTCATCAGATGTGTCTTTAGAATTCATATTAGAAGCACTATGAATATTTATCACAATTATATCATTTCCAATATAAAATAGACGATGTTTAATTAAATGTAGCATTTCTTTAATATCGCATTTTTGACCTCGTGAAGTAATTGGTTTAACAACATTACCTAGAAATTCTATTTTATTTGAAGTTTTTTTAATTTTATTAATTATCGGTGTTCCATTATGTTTTAATGTTACAAATTCATCATTTTCACTATTAACATTAAATTTATGCCATTCTTCATTAAGTAGAGTTACAAAAATATTAGGATTCTTACTTCCTTTATATTTTGCTTTATAAAATACATTAAAAAGCACCATCATCATATCGTAATGCCAATTTTGTTTAATAATATCTAATGTATCATATTTATTAATTTTATCATATAATGTTATAAATGTATTAGGATCTTTTGGTGATTTGAATGGGCTGTGTATTTGGCCTGCTTTATTATAAGCTGTATTGAATCCAGAAATATTATTATATTGTGCTTTATTACTAAATAATATATTAGGAATACCAGCTAATGTATTTTTTCTATTAATATTAATTAGCATTGTTTGTATTGTATTTTCTTTATTGTTATATATTTCATCTATATTATGAAAAATATTTAATTTTTCAATAAAAATTTTAAAATCATCATATAATAAACTTAAATTGTTATACATTAATATATTATTATAAAAATAATTTAATAAATTTGGTTTCTGTTCTACAAATTTGACATTTATCACAATGTTCAATACAGGTTCTATGAAAACAATGTCCACATTCACTTCCAACATAAATATCATCACATAATGAACTATAACAAATTTTACATATATGTTCTTCAGTTGGTTCATTTATTAAATTTTTATTCATTTTTTCTAGTAAAATATAGTAATCCTTTTTTTTAATTTTAAATTTACGTTTTTTTAAAAATATCTTAGTCTTTATTAGTTCCTTTTTAAATAATTCAATTCTTCCAATCATTAAAATTTTCTTTTTAACATGTTTGATATGTGATTTAAATTGATCTTTTTTTATAGAATAACAATGATCGCAGATATCACCACCATAATCATTATGAAAATATGTATTTTTACTATTACTACTTATACTAGTATTACAAACATCACAATATATATGGATATTATTTATTAATAGGTCTTCAAAAAAATTTGTATCGTGTTCATTATGTATAAAATAATTTTTAATAGAATTATTTTTACTAAATTGTTGATGACTTATTTTTTTAATTATAGATCCATGATCTCCTATATTTGTTAATATTATTAATTTTAGTATAATTTGAAATCTAATATCATTATGATTTAGATAAAAACCAGATAATATTTTACTCAAATTATTTAATAAATAGTTATCTATAATATTATAATTATCTATATAATCATAAATAGAATTATAATCATTATAATTCTTATGTGTATCATTGTAATAATCAGGTAAAGAAAAAAGTGAATCTATATTTACATCTTTTTCATATTTTTCAAATTGTTCATTATTTGTATCTAATTCTTTGGGTATTTTTAATGTATCATTTAACAAAAAAGTAGTTAAATATTTAAGTTTTTCATCATTTTCATATTGTTTTTGTAATATATGAATTTGTAGATATTCGGTTTTTTTTAATATTGTTTTAATATCATTTTGTACTTTTTCTGGTAAAAAGCAGTCTTTGTCATTCTCATTCTCATGCTCATTCTCATTCTCATTCTCATTCTCATTCTCATTCTCATTCTCATTCTCATTCTCATTCTCATTCTCATTCTCATTCTCATTCTCATTCTCATTCTCATTCTCATTCTCATTCTCATTCTCATTTATAAAAATTGGCGTATCATATTCTATGACTTCGTCATCTTCATCTTCATCATAGTCTTCTGTATAAGTATCTAAACTATTTAAAATAATATTATTTTCTTCATCAGATAAAGAATTATTAATAATAGATTGTAATTTATTTAATGTATTTAAAATTAAATCATTATTTATATTATTTTTATCAATATTATGAAATTCTAATTTTAATTTATTATATGTTTTATTCATAACTATATTATTTGAAATAATTAACACAAATTGTGAAGATATATTTTTAGGAGTATTAAGCAAATTATTACAATCAAATGTTTCTATAAATTTACTATATTTTTTTTTTATATTTGCGTCACAATAAATAATATCAAATAATTCAGTAAGCTTCATTATTTATAAATAACTAATTATTTTTCTTTAAATAATATTTTTATACTGGTTAATATTTCATTTGTGTTTAATCTTTGATTAGGATGTATATCTATCAATTTTAATATAAAATCAGATTCTAATTTATATTTATGTAAAAAAAGTTGATTAAATGTGTTTGTTTCTTTCAATCTATTAATTTCTATATTTTTTTCCATAATTGTAGTAAAAGAATTCAATAATTCAAATAATATTATACCTAAACTATATATATCGCTATAAATTGAATAATAATTATCTTTTAAAGATTCAGGAGCACTATAAATATATGTTCCAAATAAATCAGATCCAATAAATGTATCATTTATGGATCCATATCGTTTTATAGACATCCCGAAATCACTAATTTTAATATTATTTTTTTTATCGAATAAAATATTAGAAGGTTTAAGATCTCTATGTATAATATTATTAGTGTGTAAATAATTCAAACCATTGACTATATCATTGAATATGATTAATCTAGTATTATAATTAAATGTTGTAATTTCTAAATATTTACATAATGATTGTTTACATAACTCCATTTGAATATATAAATAGTAATTTTCTAAATAATCAATTTTTGTAATATGATTATTATTTATAGATGTATCAGATTCAGATTCACTATTATTTTCTATTAAATCGGTTTTATTATAATCAATCCAAGAACAATAATATTTAATAATATTTGTGTGATTAAATGTTGACATTAATCTTACTTCTTTTAAAATCGTTTCATATTTTTGAGATGAAAGTTTAATAATTTTTAGTGCGTATGTTTGTTGATCTATATTGTTGATACATTTGAAAACAGAACCAAAACTACCATTTCCAATATTATCAATAATATTATAATTATTAATTCTATTCATTTTTGTTTGTTTAAGATTTTGAACTTTTTCTGTTGCTGTTTCTTGGTTATATTGTAAAGAAATATTATTAATTGATGTTTGTATAGAATCATTACATTCTAATTCTTTATATGATATATTTATTAAATTTTCATCATGTAATTTAGTGTATAAAGTATTAAAATCATAGTTATTATTTTTACAATAATTTTTTAAAAGAAAACATAAAAGTAAATCTTTTTTTATGTTAGACATATTATTATTAAAATAATAAATCTTAAATCTTAAATTAAAATCTATATAAATTATAATGAAAAACAGAGAATGGTATAATTCAATAAAAAAATCTTCATTAACACCACCTAGTTATATTTTTGGTATAGTATGGCCTATATTATATATATTAATATTTTTATCTTTTATAGTAAGATTTTATAAAAAAATAAATATGAATGATTTAGGATTATTATTTTTTGTTTTACAAATGATATGTAATCTTGTTTGGTCGCCTTTATTTTTTACATATCAAAAAATAAGATGGGCTTTATTAGACTTAATACTAACTGTTTTATTTACAGGATTGACTATTTATTATTTTTATAAAAAATCAAAACTTTCAGCATATTTATTAATACCTTATATGACTTGGATATCTTTTGCTCTTTATTTAAATATATATATAGTTTTAAATAATAAAGTATAGATAAAATCTTTTATACAAACAATTTAAATTAATGAAATATAATTGGTATATTAATTTTAGGTTTTGTTAGATAAATATGATTTAAATAGTGTAAAGTAAATCTATAATTTATTTTTATTTTTAAATGCTTAATTATAATATCTATAATTTCATTAGGTAGATTTTTACTAAATATAGTATAAATCAATGATTTATATGGATAATTTATATAAAAAAAATGTGTATATGGAATTTGTGTTGAATAACCTATTCTTTCATAACTTGAGTATAATTTATCTAATATAGAATTTATATCTATTACAAATTCAAATAAAATAGTATTATTTTTACTAATAAAAAAAGTATATTGTAATTTTTTATTAATTAATATTTTAAAATCATTTTCATTAAATATCCCATAAATATGTTTTTTTTGAATAAACGGATTTAATGGTGTTTGTGATCGAATAATACTATTATTATTTATATTTTTGACATTTATATAATATGACATTAATTATATAATAAATAATATTAAAGCTTAAAATAATTTTCTTAAATATACTTATATGTCTAATAATTCTTTTAAAACTAAATTTGATTTTGAAACTAGAAAAAAAGAATCTGATAAAATTAAAACAAAATATCCTAATAGATTTCCTATTATTATTTATAAATCAAAAAAATGCGATCTTCCTGAGATTGAGAAAACCAAATTTTTAATTCCAGGTGATTTAACTATAGGACAATTTATGTTTGTTATAAGGAAACGAATTAAATTAGCTGAAACTGATAGTATATTTTTATTTATAAATGAAAAAATTATACCATTAACTTCTAGTTCAGTGTCATCTGTATATGAAGAAAATAAAGATGAAGATGGATTTTTGTATGTATCTTATTGTAATGAAAATGTATTCGGCTAAATTTATCTATTTCTTATTGTTATATCCATAGGTGTTTTACAACCGTCATGACGACAAATATAAATAGTTTGATTTTCATCTGAATTAATAATAGTTTCAAAATTACCTTCATGAATATGATATAAATGTTTTATAGACTTAAAAAATTCTACTAAATCTATTAAATTATTGGATTTAAAGAATTCTTCACAACTATTTAAGACATGAATAAGTATATCATTAAGATTATTATATTTTTCTAAGTCTATATATTTATTATATCCCCAAAATACAGGACAACTCAATTGAAATTTTCTAAGTTTCATTTTTATATTTATATTTAAAAAAAATTTTTAAATCAATTTTATATTAAAAATATAATAGTATTATTAATTAATGGTAGAATTAATTATTATAACATTAATAGGCTTAACATGTTTAGGTATAGGATTAAAATATTGTATTTATAAAGGTAATGTTGTAAATGAAAACGAAGTTATTACTAATACCAATTTAATTATAATAGCTGAAGATGAAAATCAAGATTATGAACCACCACCTAAATATGAGGATATTTAAATATTCATAGTATTTTTTTCTTCTAAACTTTTAGAACGTATAGCGAGTTTTGATCCTAATTTGCTATATAAGTATATTATTCCGGCCAACATTACTATAGGGCCACCAAAACAAAATAGAATTAAATAAATAATGACTTTTATACACCATTTAGCATATATCCAAAAGTATCCTATATTCCATTTTTTTTCAAAATTAACCACATTAGATGGTTCTTTCATTTCATCTGTTTTAGGCCATATACGAAAGAACGGTTTAAGAATAGGAATAATAATATGTATAAAAATTTTAATAACTGTTTGTATAATAAATCTAAGAACTTGTACTAATGCTCCTAAAAAACCACCAGATTGATTATATATTTTTTTAGTCATATTTAATAATATACTATAAATTTATTCTAAATATTTATAGTTATTACTTTTCATTAAATTTCTACAATGGGGACAGTTATTATTTCCTAGATTTAACCATTTATTTATACATTTATTATGAAAAATTTTAAAACAATATTTACATTGATTATTAAATTTTTTATTTTCTATATCATCTAATTCATCATAACAAATTAAACAAAAAGATTCCATATCTGTTTTTATAATAATTTTATCTTCTGGTAATTCATTAAATTTATTAACATAATCCATTTTTATGAATTCATTTTCAATTAATTCTAGTTTATTAAATTCATTTTTTATAAAATCTAATTGTTTATCATCAAATAATAACATTTTAAAAAAATCATCACTATTAATTAATTTTAATACTTTAAGTAAAATAAAACAAGAATGTTTACATACAACACCATTTTGTTTAGCATAACTTTTAGCATCTGGACAATTACAATATATCATTTTACTATATTTATATATTTGAACTTTATAAATATTTTTTGTTGTTCCACAAACTTCAAATACAAATTTTTTATCTTCTTGTGTTTTTTTTAATAAATAAATATGTTGATCATAAATCTTATCAATTCGTAATAATTGCTGAAACTTCATACTATTATTTATATTTTAGTCTTAAAATATATTTTTCTAATATATTTATAATGTATGGTTATAACAATTATAATGAAATATACAAAATAAGCCAAAACTGTAAATATGATTTAGGGTATAGTCCTAGAAGAGACAAAAAATGGCTTGGAATAAATTGTAAACAACCTAACAAAAGACCTTCTCCTAATGAAAAATGTTCTTATTTAAATTATACACCTAATTATTCTATTTATGATAATTTAAATAAAGAAGATTTAGATGATTCAAAATTAGAATGTGCGTATACTAAATATAATTGGAGTGATCCAAATCAAAATAGAAATAAATCACAATTAGAAAAAATGCGTAAAAAAAAAATGTTATCTGTCATAAAGAATGTATGTAAACATAATAAACATTATTGTTCAAAAGTAGGATTAGATGGAACAGATAAAGAGCAAGATGAAAGATGTTTAATTAAAAATTCTTGTGGCAAACCATTACCTGGTTTATCTGATTTTTATTATGATGTTAAAGATTTTTATAAAGTTATTTTTGAATTATTTGATTTTTCAAATTTAAAACTAAATATAGATACAGATAAATTTACAGATGAGAATAAAGAGCGATCTAAATTATTATCTAAAAAAATGATAGAATTGAAAGATGAATATAAAAATATATATACTGCTAATAATGATTGTGATAAAAAAAAAGGAAATTTAGCAAATGATTCTAGTATATATGAATTTGGAGATTCTAAAAATAAAGAATGTTTTACATCAGATGAAGCATCAATTATTAATAAGTATATTAATCTAAGAGATGAACAGGTTAAAATAGATCCTACTATATCAAACCGATTAAAAAGAAGTGGAAGTTCTGTAAAAAAATCATTTAATAAAGCAATACGCAAATTTGGTAAATCTGCTGGTAAATCTAATAGTAAAGGTAGTAAATCTACTGGTAAAGGTAGTAAATCTACTGGTAAAGGTAGTAAATCTACTGGTAAAGGTTTTAAAGGTTTCGGTAAATCTGCTGGTAAAGGTTTTAAAGGTTTCGGTAAATCTACTGGTAAAGGTAGTAAATCTGCTGGTAAATCTACTGGTAAAGGTAGTAAATCTGCTGGTAAATCAACTGGTAAAGGTTTTAAAGGTTTTGGTAAATCTACTGGTAAAGGTTTTAAAGGTTTTGGTAAATCTGCTAGTAAATCTACTGGTAAAGGTTTTAAAGGTTTCGGTAAATCTGCTGGTAAAGGTTTTAAAGGTTTTGGTAAATCTGCTGGTAAAGGTTTTAAAGGTTTTGGTAAATCTGCTGGTAAATCAACTGGTAAAGGTTTTAAAGGTTTTGGTAAATCTGCTAGTAAATCTACTGGTAAAGGTTTTAAAGGTTTCGGTAAATCTACTGGTAAAGGTAGTAAATCTGCTGGTAAATCAACTGGTAAAGGTTTTAAAGGTTTTGGTAAATCTACTGGTAAAGGTTTTAAAGGTTTTGGTAAATCTGCTGGTAAAGGTTTTAAAGGTTTTGGTAAATCAACTGGTAAATCTGCTGGTAAAGGTAGTAAATCTGCTGGTAAAGGTTTTAAAGGTTTTGGTAAATCTACTGGTAAATCTGCTGGTAAAGGTAGTAAATCTGCTGGTAAAGGTTTTAAAGGTTTTGGTAAATCTGCTGGTAAAGGTTTTAAAGGTTTCGGTAAATCAACTGGTAAAGGTTTTAAAGGTTTTGGTAAATCAACTGGTAAAGGTTTTAAAGGTTTTGGTAAATCTACTGGTAAAAACTTAAGAAATAGTGCCAAAAAATCTTTACTAGCAGATTTACCAACAGCCGGAGATCCGGAAAAAAGATTCCAAAGTTTAAAAAACAGTGCTAAAGCTAAATTTGGTGAATTAAGATATGGTGCTCCGGAGAGTGTAAAAAAAAAGCTTAAAAACAATATTTTTAAAACTTATGGCCTTGATTCGGATAAAATATTCCAAAGTTTAAAAAATAACTCCACAAAATTAGGATCATTTAAAAAAGGTTATGACGTTGATCCGGATAAAATATTCCCAAGTTTAAAAAATAACTCCACAAAATTAGGATCATTTAAAAAAGATTATGGAGTTGATTCGGATAAAATATTCCAAAGTTTAAAAAATAACACCACAAAATTAGGATCATTTAAAAAAGGTTATGAAAGTCTTCTAAATAGTGCCAAAAAAAAAAATGGCAAATTAAAAGATATTGATCCGAATAGTATAAAAAAAAAAGTTAAAAACAAATATGATACATATAAACATAAAGTTTTTAAATTAAAAGGTAATATTGGTATTAAATCTATAAATAAAACTAATATTAAACAACCAGTTAATAATATATTACCAAAGTGTTCTGATGACTATTTAAGTTCACAAACAAATAATGACACATGTAAAGCTTTAAATAAAAAAGTATGCGATGATTCAGAATCAACAGAATGTCCTATTCAATGTTGTTTAAATAAACTTTTATCTAAAAAAAGAGATAAATTAAAAATGAGAAAAGAAATTTCTTTTCCTGAAATAAATAAAATTAAAAAAGATAAAAATTTGCTAGAAAGATTATCCAAATTATCATCACTTAATAGTGAACAAACAAAATCTCTTAGCGAATTAACGCAAGAAATAAACAACATTGACATATCAGATAAAAATGTTATTGTATACGAAGGCCTTCCTTCCGATGAAGAATTAAATACATGTAATCAAAATTTAGGATGTAAATTAACAACAGAAATGATAGAAAAATATACAAAAAATATTAGTAATCAATCCAATATTTCTAAATTAAGAACAAATGATTTTTTACAAGAAATAAAAAATAATCCTCAAAAGAGAGAATTAAATAAAATAAAAAAATGGATAGAATCTAATGAATAATACTTAACTAATTAATTACTAACTTTCTTTTTACGAACTACTTTTTTAACTACTTTCTTTTTAACTGGTTCTTCTTCAGCGTCACATTCAGGTTCATTATCAGAAACACTACCAGTATCAGCTGTTTCATCAACTGCTGGAGAATTATCATTATCATTATCACTATCTTCTACAAATTCGTGTTCAACTGTTTCTTCGTTATCACTATCATCTAGGAAATCATCATTAGAAAATGTTTCAGGTACTTCTACTTCAGCCTTAGTAAGTTTCCACTGACACATATAATTACCTGAGGCAACCCATAGTCCAACACATTGAATAATTCCCCTAACTTTAGTATTCTTTACAAAAATATCTTCACAATTATCTGGATTTTCAGTATCATTAATCTTATATTGTGTTCCATCTTTATTAGAAACTTTAAATTCCCAAACACCATCACGCCTAGGAACTTTAACTTTCATAGATGGAGGCCACTTCCCATCTGGTTCTCCAGTTTCCTTATCACGAGATTCTTTAATTACTGGATTAAACTTTTCAACTACGCCATCACGAGATTTAATATTTTTCTTAAACCAAGCAACACTATTTTCACATCCGGCATCAATAATTTTATCTTCAACTTCTTTCATTTTATCGTGAAATCCTTGTAGATCATTACCGTCTTCCATACCTTTAAACGATAAATCAATACTATATTTAGGATATTCACCTTCAGTAAAAGCACCCATTTTCCAAGGCATAGTCATCCAAGGCGTCTGAACCGAAAAACGACCTTGATTATAATTCACATATACTAGCTTAGCACCATTATCTAATGTTCTTGGAACAGCAAATGTAATAGCAGATGGATCAATGTTTTTTCCTTTTACGAGACTCATGTTTGTTATTTTATAATAATGATTTATGATAAAATCTTAAATCAATTTTGTTGAATATTTAAGATTTTATTTTATTTAAACACAAATCTAGAAATCTAGGAATGTTGAATTAACCATGGTAATGCCTCCATACATTGTGGAGAAACTTCTACTAGAGCAGTTAATACAAAATAAGCTCCAGTAATTTTATCTTCGTTTGATTCTGCCGATGAAATAAGTTTATCTATTTCTTCTAATAAAACTAATTGAATTTTCGTTTTATTTATCATTTTATATAGATCATTAACATTTACTAAAAACATAGATTTATTTGGAACAATAGCTTTTTTCTTATTATTTGTTAATTCTGCTCTATAGTTCCATATATCTTCTAATATTTTATATAACATTTTTAATTGTAATAAATTTAGATCAGTAAACCATCTAGTATGCGTGCCTCCAGCAGTAACATTTAGTAAATCTATTTTTTGGAATATTTTTAAAACATATGCATTAAATTCTTGTTCTTTGGATAATTTAGATTTTTCAAAATCTTTTATTAATATTTTATTTTCTTTTAATTGTTTTTTTCTATTTAAAAAGGACTGAATTGCATATTGTGGAATTTCTTCGCGAGTATAAGGATTTTTACTGTCATTTTTAACTAATTGATTAAACGAACGTATATCAAAAAAATATATATGACCATCTGTTTCATAAGAAAAAAAATATTTATCTTCTATATCATTTATATTATCTAAAGTATAAAAATCTTCTTGGTTACTACATTTATCTTTATTATATAATCCTATGCCTTGTGTTTTGATTTGTTTTGTTTTAAGGTAATTTTTAAAAGTATTTTGAATTAATATTATTTTTTTTAAATGTGGTATATATTTATTTAAATTATCAAAAAAGTTAAATAGAATATCTTCATAATCTTTTTTTTTAGGTTTTATTGGAACCGATGATTGTAAATTATTATGTTTAATTGTTTTTTTAATATCAGCTAAATAGTAGAATTGTTTTTTAAAATTATTATTTTTATTTTTATTAATATAATTATCGAGTGTAATAATTTTATTTTTAGACATAATTATTTCTATATAAAATATCTTTATATTATTATTTTACTAATAATAATAGATTATTGAAGTAAATTTAAAAAAATAAGTTATAAAATGACTTAAACTATTGTTATAAATAACAATACAAATGAAATTATTTAGTGGTTCTACAAATTATAATTTTGCCAATCTTATTGCTAATCATTTAAATTGTGATTTATCTCCTATGGAATTAAAAAGGTTTGATGATGGAGAAATTAAAGTTACTATTAATGAATGTATAAGACAAGAAGATTGTGTTATTGTCCAACCTACTTGTAGAAATTTAGATAATAATACTTCTGTTAATGATAGTATAATGGAATTATTAATTATTATTGACGCTTTAAAAAGAGGAAGTGCTAAAAGTGTTATAGTTATAATGCCTTATTTTGGATATCAAAGACAAGATAGAAAAGATTATAGTAGAGCTCCTATTAGTGCTGCTATAATAGCTAAATGTTTAGAATCTCTAAATGTGGATAAGATTATTGTATTTGATCTTCATGCAGGACAAATATCTGGATTTTTTTCAAATAATTGTCCACTTGATAATTTATATTCAGAACAATATTTTTTGAAATATATTAAAAAATTTATATTACCAAAATATAATTTAGATGATATTATTGTTGTAGCACCAGATGAAGGTGCTACAAAAAATAATTATAGAATAGCTACATATTTAGGAAGTGATATTGCTAGCATTTTTAAAAATAGATCAAAAGATAATGAAATTAATATAATGAAATTAATAGGTAATGTAAAGGATAAGATTGTAGTAATGGTAGATGATATTATAGATACTGCCGGAACAGCTTGTTCTGCAGCTAAATTATTAAAAGAAGAAGGTGCCAAGGAAATATATTTTTTTTGTTGTCATGGATTATTTTCTAAAAATGCTTTAGAAAAAATAGAATCTTCTTGTTTTACTAAAGTAATAGTAACAAATACTATTCCAAATAATAATATTGATATTAAAAAATCAGAATTAATTGATATTATAGATGTATCTTGGTTATGTTCACAATCAGTTTATAGACATTTAAATGGGATATCAATTAGCGAATTATATGATGAACAAATTTTTAATAAACGGCTTAAAAATATTACATTATTATAAGTTTTCAACATAAACAAATAGTCTTATGTCTTATAATTATAATAAATGTTAGGATTATTTGGATTAATTAGTTTATTAACATTAAGTGATAATATCATATTTAAATGATTTCAATGATTATTTAGAAACAAGTGTGTGTTTGATCTAAACTTTTAAATTTATTTTTAAAATTGATTTTTTACTTTTACTATAATTACTATTCAAATTATAATGAAAAGTTTTGTTAGTGAAAAGGATATCATTGAATTGAATAAACATGGTATTAATTATGACGAAGATATTAAGGTGTTTATAAATGAAATGAAATCGTATTTCTATAAGACTTGTAATTCAGTTTATCATAAAGATATTGATAAAATGAATAAAAATACTATAGAAGAATTTAATATATTGATAGGTAATTATCCTTCTACACAAGGGTATGAAATATTATCAAATGCCTTTGAATGTGCTTTAGATGAAGATTTAGATTTACTATCTGAAAAAACAATTGAAATTTTGGGATATTTTTATAATATACATTTAGACTAAATTTATATATTATTTTCTTAAGAATATTATTATGGAACATATAGATTTTGATTCCATTTTAAATGAAATTGAAGAAATATACAATGATTATGAAATAGAATATAATGCTTATATTAAAACAAGACAAATTGTTCCATATAATTATATAAATACCACAATATTAACAGCAATATACTTTTATACTAATTTTTTTAATTTTGTTAATTTAAATATAAATAACATTTAAATTAAAATACTTAAAGTTTACAGTCTCTATATTACCATAAAATGCCTTCTAAAAAATCAAATCCTGTCTCAAAATCTTCTAAACCTGCCTCAAAAAATACTAAATCTAAAAATAGCAAAAAAAAAACTGCTTCTAAAGCTGAACCTGTTGTAGCTGAACCTGTTGTAGCTGAACCTGTTGTAGTTGAACCTGTTGTAGTTGAACCTGTTGTAGCTGAACCTGTTGTAGCTGAACCTGTTGTAGCTGAACCTGTTGTAGCTGAACTTACTAAAGAAACATCGTCAGATAGTATTGAAGCAGAATTTTTAAGTTTAGCTACAAGACTTCAAGAACTAAAAACAATGCAAATTGGTGTTGCGTCAGATCTTAAAAAACTTCATAAGACAGTTCAAAAACATATGAAAGATAGTAATAAAAAACGTAAAAATAAAAAATTAGCTGATCCAAACAGAACACAAAGACCACCAAGTGGATTTGCCAAACCAACTATTATTTCAACTGAATTATGTAATTTTCTTGGAAAACCAGAAGGAACTGAAATGGCAAGAACAGAAGTTACTAAATTCTTAACACAATATATTGCGGAACATAAACTTCAAGATCAATCTAATAGACGAAAAATTTTACCTGATAAGCCACTTCAAAAATTATTATTAAATGAACCTGGTGATGAAGTAACTTATTTTAATCTTCAAAAATACATGAAGGTCCATTTTCCAAAAGCAAAAGTTACTGTCTAAATAGTATTTTTTTTTATATTTAGTTTTGAAATTCGATTGGTATTGGTATATTACTAAGATTAGAATCAGGAATATAAATATTAGATTGCGGTGATATAGTTGTATTAGGTAAATCTAATACATATCTACATTCTTGATTAATTGTTTGTAATGTTTGTTCTAAATATTTTTGAAATGGTGTTTTTTCTATTTTTTTTTTTTTGTTAATATATGTTAATAAATAATTAACATCTTCAGAATTTAAAATAATAGAATTATTTTTAGTACATTCTGTTTCACCTAATGTAATTAATAAATTATAAATTTCATCTTCTACTTCTTCTTCTTCTTCTACTTGTGTAACTGGTTTAATTGTTGTTTGGAAAACTTTATAATTGTCACCATAAGGTGTATTTGCTCCTCCTTTTATTTTTTTTTTTGATTTAAAAGTTTTATTTCTTTTAATACTTTTAGTCATATATTAATTACAAAATAAAAAAATTGATTTAAAAATTATTAAAATTAAATTAAATAAAGAATGAAAAACATTGGTAGAATTGATATCATTATGGGATGTATGTTTAGCGGTAAAAGTACCGAAATTATTCGTCTTATTAATAGATATAAAGCTTTAGACAAAAAAATACTAATAGTAAATCATAGTAAAGATATAAGATATAAAAAAGATAGTATTTCGACACATAGTAATATTAATATAGATTGTATTTCTATTGAAAATTTAGATACAATTAAAAGTGAAAGAAAATATGAATATACTTCAAAAGATGTGATTGTTATAGAAGAAGCACAATTTTTTAATAATTTATATGAATTTGTATTAACAGCATCTGAAAAAGATAATAAAATTATCATTTTAGCAGGATTAGATGGTGATTCAAACCGTAATGAATTTGGAGATATTATAAAATTAATACCTAAATGTGATAGTGTTGTTAAATTACATGCTTTGTGTACAATTTGTAAAGATGGAACATTAGCACCATTTACAAAAAGACTAGTTGATAATAAAGCTCAAATATTTATAGGAATTGATGAATTTATTCCTGTATGTAGATATCATTATTTAAACGACACTTAAAGATTTGAATAAATTATTAGAAATATATTAAAGAAATTTTTTTCATTACAATTTATTTAATGACTGAAATAGTTAAAAAAAAACGAGGGCGTAAACCAAAAAATGTAATTGATATTTCAAAAACAGAGGAAAAAAAACAAGGAAAGAAAAGAGGTCGTAAACCTAAGATTAAAGTGCATAATCCATTAGATGATTTGCCAAAATTACCTAAAAAAAGAGGAAGAAAACCTAAAGAAGTTATTGTAAATATACAACCAAATACTATTAAAGAAGAGCCTATAATTTTACACTTACCAATTAAAAATTTAGATAATCAAAATGAAATTTATATACCTAAACCATTTATAGATATTGATAAATTTAATTCTAAATTTAAAAATATTAATACGAATAAGTCAGTAAATAATAATCTAGAAACTAATATTGTTGATATTCCTAATAATAATATAATTAATAAATATAATAAATTATGTAGCGAATATAATAATGTTATTGAACGTGATAAAGTTTTTCCAATATTTTTAGAATTTAATGAATATAATAAAAAACAAAAATGGCCTAATAATACTAATATAGATTGTTTATGGTGTTGTCATAGTTTTGATAGTTTTCCATATGGTATACCAGTAAAAAACTATGATGATGTTTTTTATATGTTTGGTAATTTCTGTAGTGCTGAATGTGGTGCTTCATATAATTTTGATAATGTAAATACATGTGAAGCTTATGAAAGATTTAGTTTAATTAATTATTTGTACAGTGAAAATAAAGAAATTAAACTTGCCGGACCAAGATTATCACTCAAAAAATTTGGAGGACAACTTTCTATTGAAGAATTTAGAAAAAATAATAATATATATAATAAAAATTATAAATTACTTATACCTCCTATGATATCATTAATCCCTTTAATAGAAGAAGTTAATTTAACTAATGACAGTATTGATTTTGATAATAATGATAATTTATTTAGTTTAGATAATGAATTAAAGTTAAAAAGATCTAAACCTTTACCAGATAATTTTAATACATTAGAAAATTGTATGAATTTAAAATTAGTATAAATTTTATTTATTATTTCTATTTAATTATTATGGCTATAAATCAATTATTTAAAATTAAACCATCTTATGAAATTCTAGTTAAAATATGTTTTCTTTATGACATTGATTTAAATAATCTTGAAAAAAAAAACACATTTACAAAATTAGAATTGATTGAATTACAAATAGATAATTATTTTGAAATGTTTAAGAATTTACTTAGTGAATATTATCTACCATGTAAAAGTAAAAAATATTTAGAATGTATAGATATTAAAAAAAGTATAACTATATTAAGACAATTACTAAAATTATATAATTTTTCGTTATTATCTAGTGAACGCTATAATAATTCAAAAAAATATATAATATATACAATTAAATATAATAAAATTGAAAATAAAGAAACAATAGATGGAATTATAAGCTTTGATTAATATTATGAATTATATACAAAGTCAATTTATGTTTATTGATGGTAGTCATAATTATAAAAAATATAAAAAACATAAGAAAGACTATGTAATATTAGCTCCTCCTGCTATTGGAAAAACCAAATTTATTAGAAATCAAACTATACAAAATTGGACTGATACAGATGATTTGTTTAATGACTTAAATTTAAATTGGCATTTAAATGAGTCTAATGAAAATGATTTTAGATTAAACTATTTAAGAGCAGACTATTTATTAGAACAATCTAAATTATTAGGAATAAGATTATTAGGTTCATTATATTATAATTATATTCCCGATGCCATAGTAATTTTAGATCAAAAAATTCATTCTAAATATATTGATGAAAGGAATAAATTAGATACAAAAAATAAACTAGATAAAAAATTTGTTTTTAGTGTAAAAACAGATTTAATTGAAAAATCTAAAGAATATAATATTCCTATTTTCAGATCTATATCTGATGCTATAAAACATCTAGATCATTAATACATACTTTTTGAACATCATTAATTGTTTATTCTATTCTAATTGAATAAATTAATTTAAACTTCACTATTATAATCTAAAATTATAATTGATTTAATAACTATCACTATGATAGACATGTCTTAACTATATAAAGACATAATTACAGAATATTTTTATTATTTTTTTTAAACGTATTAATATTTAAATAAAATATATATTTAATGGTTGAACTTATAGATTTTATTAATCAAGAAAAAATTAATAAAAAAGTTAATGGTAAAAAAACATTTAATTATTTCTCAAAATGTATAATTAAATCAATTATAGAACTAAATAATAAATTTAAAAAAATAGAAAATAAAACAAATTCAATTATTTCAGGAATAAATATGATTTATAATATATTTTTTATTTTAATATTTTACAGTAATAATATTAAATTAACAATATTTTTAGTAGAAAGAGCAGTAATGCTTTATTCAGAATTTATAATTATGTCACAAGATAAAAAAATAATAGATGATATATGTTTTATACCTAATATTAATGATGCTGTTTCTTTTTCTTATAAAAAAACTATAGGTCCGTTAAATATTAATAAATTAAATATAAAACAGGAACAAGTATGTATAAAAGATATGGCTTTAGTATTAAAAGAAATAATTATACATTTTTATATTGAATATAAAGATAAATTTAATACAAAATTAGAAGAGTTACCTATTACTAAGTTAGAACTACAAATATATGAATTATTTGTAAAATATGATATAGAAACACATATTGAATTAATAAATTATTTTAATAATATATTAAATGAACAAGATATAAATAAAATAATGATAACTATTAAAACATTAATAAATAATGGAACTAATACTATAACATAAAAAAAATTAATACTATCATTTTAAATAATATGCTGGTTGTATTCCATAATTTCCAAATATAAGAAATAATATTATTTCTTATATTTGGAAATTATG